>Ga0209400_1000019_pt1 | contig 159241 bp, 142 predicted proteins | sample M_130807_EF_Meta_FD_187313 | JGI IMG/M metagenome (GOLD analysis project Ga0209400, IMG submission 187313) | Freshwater microbial communities from Lake Montjoie, Canada to study carbon cycling - M_130807_EF_MetaG (SPAdes) (version 2) | ecosystem: Environmental > Aquatic > Freshwater > Lake...
CTATGACATCTATTCAAATGTTTAAAGGGTTTAGTACACACAGAACCGGTACAATTAGCGAAACAGCGGAATGGGTTTTACAACTTGCCGAAAAAATCGATAGGGACATCAGTAAAGGCAAACAGTTTTATTATAAAAAAAATAGTGAGAAAAATAGTGAGAAAAATAGTGAAATAAACAGTGAAACGAAAGATACAAATGAACTTACACAGGCAGATTATTGTAAAGTTGTCAAAAAGGTGAAGAAAGATAATGTCACCCCCGAGAACATCGGTGAAATTATATTATGTCAAATACCTGGTATTAGTTATACCAGTGCAATAGCTATTATGCAGAGATTCAAAACTTTTCCTAATCTAATTGTCGAACTAAATACGAATCCACTATGTTTCGAGAATCTAACCATTGAGACGAATGGAACATCACGTAAAATTAGTAAGTCGGCTTTGGATAATATTCGGCGTTTTTTATTGGCATCATCAGTCGTGTAAACCTGACGTTTTTATGTATATTGTTGAGGAGGTTTTCCAAGACCTTCCAATGTATACCAATATGCACCATTGTTTGTATCATTGTTACCAAACGTTGTACCATCGTCAAAGTATGTTAGAAAGTATCCATCCCAAACATTACCGGATAAATCAGTGTATCCATATGTATAAATAGTTGAAGAAACTAATTTATTATTAATATCATTTCCACTAGAATCTTGTGCAAAAGTTGTACCACTTGCATCGATATAAATTGACATTCTAATATATCCCACTGTATGGAGAACTGTATTACTGTCAGGAATAACTTGAGTATATTCACCGTCCAAAAGCGGTGGTAATGTTACGTCATTTGTTGTGGTAGTTGTGCTAGTAGGAGTATATCCAGGAAATGAGATAACACGAACACCCGAATCAGCTTTATAGAGAACAATGGAACGGGGAGAAGAGAGAATATTATGGGAGTCCATATATATATTATTTACTAAATAATTTGACTAGTCGTACATCGGCTGCAAATATGCTTTGTAATTACAATACTATTATTGTAATTACAGATTGTATTATATCTATACGCGATATTATAGTTGATCTACGGGCCCTTTCATCGGTGCGGGTAATCCAGGATAAAATGATGTGTTGGGTGGTCCGCCGTATACAGGTCTCGTTATATTATTATCCGCATATTTACCAGAATCTATCATTTGTTGAGTATAAATAACACCTGCCCAATTAGGATCCATAGGATTATCACTAATCTTGTTTTGCTTGGTGGAATTATGTATTTGATCTAAATTTGTATAGACACCGATATATTGATTTAGTGGGTCAAAACCAGCATAATTGTTAGCATTATATGGGCTGTTTTCACGACTTGCATCTACTACTGTTACAACTGGCTTATTCTGATCAATTTGATTCATAGGTTGAAGTCCTCCTTGTAAATCAAATGGACTGGGTCTTACTCTTAGAACATCGTGACCCTGTGCGTTATTTTCCTGTTGTAAATAGAGAACCGGGCATGTGTTTCCTTGATTGCGTTGGATTTCTAAATAATTAATATATTCGTCTAAATTGAAGAATGGTAAAGGATTTACACCATCTACTATAGGTGCCTTTGTATTATAAAGTAAAAGACCGTTTCCCTTTCGTATCAACAAATTTGGACAACTTGACGTAGGACCAGTTGTTTGTTCCATAGATGAACTATTAAATCCTTCTGTTAATCCACCATTTAATATTAGATAAACTCCTGCCAAAAATGCTATGATAAAAAATAATGAAACATATATCTGGGTTCTATTCATTCCTTATATATTTATTATAGTATAATATATTATGATATAATATATTAATAAGGAATGCGTCATACTCTAAAAAACCGAAAACATCGAACCCGCCAAAATCATCATCCCTACCACAAACCCATTTTAGTTGGTCTTATTTTCGCGAATTGGTGTGGACATTGTCAATCATTAAAACCCCATTGGGCAAGTATGAAAAAATCTTTAGCCAATCATCCTACTTTTAAGAAATTTGGTGCTATTATAGAAATAGAAGACTCTGATACAAAAAAAGAACATAAAATCGCCAATATTAATGCAACTGTCAAGGGAGAAAAATTAGTAGCCAATGGATACCCTACTATATTCAAAAAGAAAGGAGGAGCTATTGAGTATTATGGTGGAGAACGCGAAGCTAATGCGTTGACATCATGGGCAACAAATAATGGCCAAGCAGGTGGATATATTTTACGACATGGTTCTAGAACACGAAATGTGACTAAAAAAACGAAAAATAGAAAATGATAACAATAAAAATCATAAAAATAAACGTCGTCGCACATCAAAAAATTGAACATTTCTTTTTGATATTATACAACAATCAAAAAGAAACCTAAACACAATTATCTATGATTAAACAACCAGAAATCATGACTACCGCCGTAAAAAAAATCAAGCCAACTATCGTAAAATCGTTTCGTCTCTTCGATTTTCACGTGTACGATGGTACAATAGACGAAACTGGAGATGGTTCTGGGTCAGACGAAAACTCAAATCCCAATCCAGAAGACCAACAATTCATCATACAAATGTTTGGTGTGAATGAAAAGGGCGAAACATGTTCTCTTTTTGTAAACGACTATCAACCCTTCTTCTTTGTAAAAGTTGGCGATTCTTGGTCGAAAATACAAGAATCGCTATTCATAGATGACCTCAAATCGAAAGTATCAAAACAGTTTAGGGGTTCTATTGTATCGCATGAACTGATAGACAGACATAAATTGTATGGATTCACCGGTTCAAAAACGAGTAAATTCGTAAAAATCGTATTCCAAAACCAAGCCAGTATGCGTAAATATAAAAATCTTTGGTACAACTATATCGAAGAGATTGCGGATGCTGGTGAAACCAAAAGCAGTAAAAAGCTGAAAAAGGTGAAATTCGATGGAACATATGTAGAACTTTATGAAAGTAATATACCACCACTTTTACGCTACTTTCATCTTCACAAAATCAGTCCGTCTGGCTGGGTTTCGTTCAAAGTAGGTCGTGTAATAAAAGCGGACCCAAAAACAACGACGTGTACGTATGAATATATTTGTTCATTGAGTGATCTCATACCCTTACCTACGAAAGAGACAAGAGTCCCCTATAAAATATGTAGTTTTGATATTGAGGCGAGTAGTAGTCATGGAGATTTTCCTCTTCCTATAAAAACATATAAAAACCTAGCAAAAAACTTGGTCGACATTTTCTTGAAACAGTCGCAGTTTTTAGATACGAAGAATGCGGCTATTTTGCTCAAACGCGTCATTTTGACCGCATTCAAATACGACGATTTTGATGATGTAGATGTAGTATATCCTAAGCGAACCCTGTCTAAAGAACAAATTGTTACACTAATTCAAATTCTACATGAGCGTTCAGTAGATGATGCAAAGAAAGCCAATTCTGAAGAGGACAAATCACATCTTCTTACTATCGACGCTATTTTCGATAAAATAAAAAATGATACACCGCTATCCAATGATGCTGTAGTCGGAAGCGATGAATGTACTGAAGATTCTGGTGAAACGAGTTTTGAGTATACTCGTTCTAATTCGAAGAAAACACCGAAAATTAACGAAAAAATCTCCACAGTCATCGATATTTTGATGAACATGGCTTATGACCGAGACGAAAAAATACAAATTGTCAACGATGTATTAACCACCTTATTTCCACAATTAGAAGGCGATAAGGTTACAGTAATTGGATCAACGTTCCTGAGATATGGCGAAACACTACCCTACTTCAATCACTGTTTGGTTCTAGGAACATGTGACCCAGTCGATAATGTTACGATTGAAAGTGTGGAAACCGAGAAAGAACTCCTTTTAAGATGGGCAGCACTCATACAACAAGAAAATCCTGACATCATTATTGGTTATAACATATTTGGTTTTGATTATGAGTTTATGTTTCGCCGTTCTCAGGAATTGGCTTGTGAACGTGAGTTTCTCTTACTCTCTAGAAAAATCGGTGATGTATGTTTGAACGATGTAAGAGACCCTAAGACTGATAAGATGACGACCTCTATAGAATGCAGTAAATTGGCGATTGCTTCGGGTGAATATGACCTACGCTATTTCAAAATGCAGGGGCGTCTACAAATTGATATGTATGCATACTTTCGACGCGACTTCAATTTATCGTCTTACAAATTAGATGATGTTGCCGGTGAATTCATTAGTGATGAAGTAAAAGCGATTGTTTGTTCAGAACATCCTATATTTGGTTCTGTTACCGAACTACATAGTAAAAATCTGATGGGATTACATGTCGGCGATTTTATTCATATTGAGATTAGTAGTTTTACGTCAAATTATTATAAAAATGGGCAGAAGTTCAAGGTTTTGGCGATTGGACAGGGCGAGGGTGTCAATATAATTACGATTGCCGGACATGAACAAATAGATACAAAAAAACCAGTGAAATGGACTATGGCAAAAGATGATATTACACCTCAGGATATTTTCAGATTGGCAGACCGTGACTCTAGTGGCCGTGCTATTGTTGCGAAATATTGTATTCAGGATTGCAATTTGGTACACCATTTAATGAACAAAATCGATGTCTTGACCGGTTACATCGAAATGGCGAATATCTGCAGTGTACCGATCAGTTTCTTAGTTTTTCGGGGGCAGGGTATTAAACTTACGAGTTTCGTTGCGAAAAAGTGCATGGAAAAAGACACTCTTATGCCAGATATTGAAAAGACGGGGGATGCAGAAGGGTATGAAGGTGCCATTGTATTACCACCCAAGTGTGGTATGTATATGGACAATCCAGTTGCATGTGTTGATTATTCATCTCTTTATCCGTCGTCTATGATTAGTCAAAATTATTCACATGATAGCAAAGTATGGTCAAAAGAGTATGATTTAGATGGCAAATTGATTGCTGTTACCGGCGAAAGAAATAGAGCTGGTGTATTTATATATGATAATTTACCGGGATACCATTATATTGATATGGAATTTGATACATTCAAATATATTCGTAAAACGCCGACTTCTAGAGCGGAAAAAACGAAAGTGGGTACCATGATATGCAGATGGGCGCAATTTCCCGATAATAAAAAGGGTATTATGCCTGCTATCTTGGAAGAGCTATTGAAGGCTAGATCGGATACTAGAAAGATGATTAAAACGGAGAGTGATCCATTTATGCAAAATATTTTGGATAAACGACAGCTTGGTTATAAGGTAACGGCGAATTCTCTGTATGGTCAGTGTGGTTCTAGAACATCGACTTTTTATGAAAAAGATGTTGCTGCTGCAACTACCGCTACAGGTAGGCAAATGATTATTTATGCGAAAACGATGATTGAAGAAGTCTATAAGGATAGAGTGCATCAGTTACAGACTGGCGAATCTATCCGAACAAAAGCCGAATATATTTATGGTGATAGTGTTGCGAATTATACTCCTGTATACGTAAAGGTCGGCGATGTTTTCGGTATTTGTACTATTGAGGATTTGGCGAATCGTTATGGTAATAGTAGTTGGACTGTCTGTTCAGAAGAAGGAAAACAAGATAAAGAAGTTTGTGAACTAGTAGGTGTCGAAACATGGACAGATAAAGGATGGACAAAGCTTTATCGTGTAATTCGCCATCAATTGGCGAGTCATAAAAGAATGGTTCGTGTTCTTACTCATACAGGCTTGGTTGATGTTACTGACGACCACTCATTAATTCTATCTAATGGTCAAGAAATATCACCGAAAGATGTTGTTGTCGGAACAGAGCTTTTGCATCATAGTTTACCAAACATATATTTTGAAAAATATTCCGAAAAAAAGATATCATCTGACCGAACTCGTTATTATTTCGATAACATGTTGGATGCTGCCATTTGTTATTACTATTTAACATCATACAATTCATATAACCTATACACTATTTCATACGACAATGACGATGATGACGATGACGATCACGAAAATAATTCAAATAACAAGCTTAGTATATGCATTCGAATGATTCCGAAGAATGCGAATATGGCAGAGTTGGAAAAAAGTAAAACATGGAATGACCCTTTTCCTGAAATATTTGCCGCTAAATTAAGAGAAAATGGTAAAACTATACCAACACCAGAAGAAAGAAAGCAATCTATTCTAAAAACAACTAGAAGAGAAGAAACGTTTATCGAGAATAGAAATAAAATAATATCGATTGAAGAAATTCCATATCAAGGATACGTGTATGATTTGACGACAGATAATCATCATTTTGCAGCTGGCATTGGTAATATGGTAGTACATAACACGGATTCTGTATTCTTCACATTCAACTTAGAAAATCCCGAAACAGGCGATAAAATCGTGGGTAAGCCTGCACTAGAAATGACTATCGAACTCGCACAAGAAGCCGCCAAGCTGTGTAGTCAATGGCTAAAGCATCCTATGGAACTTTCGTATGAAAAAACACTTATGCCTTTTATCCTATTATCCAAAAAGCGATATGTAGGTATGCTTTATGAGACCAATCCGAATAAGGGCAAGATGAAATTTATGGGTCTCTCTATCAAACGCCGTGATTCATGTGACTATTTGAAGGACGTTTATGGTGGTATTTTGAATATGCTGATGGATACAAGTTCGACAAATTCAATCAAATCAGCTATCGAGTTCTTAAACAAATCTATGGTGGACTTGATCGAAGGGCGTATTCCTATGGATAAACTTATGATTACGAAAGCTCTACGCGGTTACTATAAAAATCCGAACTCGATAGGCCATAACGTATTGGCTAATCGTATCGGTAAACGCGATCCTGGTAACAAACCTAAACCAGGTGATCGTATGAAATTTGTATTTATTGTAAATCAAAACCCGAAAGCTCTTATGGGGGATAAGATTGAAACGCCCGAATTCATCGTTGAAAATAAACTGCAAGTCGATTATAATCATTATATTACGAACCAATTGATGAAACCACTACAACAACTCTTTGGTTTGGCGCTAATTCAAATATGGGAATGTCAGGGTAAAACAAAGACAGTTGTAAAGAACTATTTGAGTGACATGGATAAACTGACTCTCGAATATCCAGATTTGGAACAATTCATGAAAATGAAGGAAAAATATTGCAGTAAGAAAGTGAAAGCCTTGTTATTTGACAAAATTCTGACACGAATAGCGAATGAGAAAAATGGTATGCAACCAATTAGTAACTTCTTTGGGCGAGTGTAGTCGAACGTTCATAACATAATTACATATTGAGGTATATAATTATATTTTTTGTTTTTTTTTGATTTTTCAGATTCTATAAAATACATTGCCTGATGCATCTATAAGTCTATGTACTTCTTGGTCTTGATATGAGTCATAATATTCTGCTCTTCCTTGAAATGCTAATATTCTGTTTATAGAACTATCGATTATTTCAGAAACATAGACAATTTCATCACTACCATTTTCACTGTCATTTTCATTGTCATTATCGTGACCTTGACTGTTAATATTACTATGATCTAAACTATTGCTGCTATTATCTAAATATTGTCGAATAAGAGAGGTAGTGTACTCTGATAGTTCATCCATTTCCTCAATATGATTATCACTTATATCAGTATGTGTTACCATTTCACGAATATCATGACGACAAACTGGACATCGCACATTTGTTTGAAACCAATTATTTATCGACGTTTCGCGAAATGTATGTCGACAATGTCGAATACGTACAATGTTCTCGCCTTCTACAAATTCTTCCAATGAAATAGGGCATTGTGTATTTAATAGTATCATATCATTGGAATACGTGAGCCGTTCGGTTGCTTGTTCTATTACTTCTCTGCTGGGTCTAACCACCACATCTTGCATACCAGAACCTCTATTTATATTCGAATTCAATAATGGGAAAAGAGTATATGATATGATTGGTGTACTTCTATTCTGGCTCGTTTGATAGGGTTCTGATTCTCTTGTGTTTCTGTTACTACTTCTAGATTGTGTTGATTGATTAGACCGAGTAGGTTCTCTAATAGGTTCTGGAATATCGATATTAGTATATTGTCGCTGAAGTGATCGAACCAACTGCAATGCTTCAATTACAGTCGAATTGTATTCACGCATATTTGAATTATATTCACGTATATTTAAATTATAGGAATTCATAATTTCACGTATTGTATGTAAAATCGACATTTGGTCAACTTGTCTTTGTGTTCGATAATTAGTATCTGGTAAAGGGGATTGGTTTTGTCTAGGTACTTGTAAAGGCACATTGTTTTGTGTGGGTATAGGAACGGGTACATTGTTTTGTGTGGGTACAGGAACATTTGTTTGTTGCGGAACCACGCTCGGTGTTTCGCTTGGAAGCAAATAGTTTTGCAAGACATTTTCTAACATAGTTTGTATGTTATCTTCCAATGATCTTAAATTGAATCGTCCATTGTTTCTATTCATAATTAGTATAATAAGGTTAAAGACAATTCTCTATATATACTTATCTTTATATATAAATTTCAAATGAGTACACCAAAAAACCCTCCAATTAACTTGACGAAATACCATAACAAAGGACTAGTTGGCATAGAGAACTTAGGAAATACATGTTTCGTTAGTGCATGTATACAGGTTCTCGGCCATGTATATGAATTAAATGAATTCTTAGATTCTGAAAAATATCAAAAACTCACAAAAAAGTCTGCACAAGATGTGTCTATTTTGAATGAATACGATGATTTAAGAAAAGTAATGTGGTCGGGAAATGGTATTGTTACACCTCGTAAATTTATTATTAATGTAAAAAACATTGCTATGGCCAAAGGTCGAGAACTATTCACCGGTTATGCACAAAATGATTTACCTGAATTTTTACTATTTATGATGGATTGTATGCATAACAGTATTAGTCGATGTGTCAATATGAAAATTAGTGGTAATGTTGAAAATAGTTTAGATAACCTAGCAGTAACCTGTTATACAATGCTCAAGGATACTTATCAAAAAGAATATTCTGAAATTATGGATTTATTCTATGGGGTCTATGTTAGCGAAATTACTTCGAAGGACGGTCAGGTTCGACATTCTATTAAACCGGAGAACTATTTTATGTTAGATCTGCCACTTGCACAGAAACCCGATACAAAACCAAGTCTTTACGATTGTTTAGATTTATTTATTGCACCAGAGTATTTAGAAGGTGATAATGCATGGTTTAATGAAAAAACGAACCAAAAAGAAGATATTAGTAAGCAAATGCTTTTTTGGAATTTTCCCAAGATATTAGTCATTGCATTAAAGCGATTTACACCCGATGGTTTATATAAAGACAATAGTTTGATTGATTTCCCATTGACTGATTTAGACCTAGCGAAGTATGTTCGTGGATATAATCAAACCAGTTTTAAATACGACTTGTTTGGTATCTGTAATCATCTTGGTGGAACAGATGGTGGTCATTATACAGCTTTTGTTAAAAATGCTCAAGAACAGTGGCATCATTACGATGATCGAAATATAGAAAGTGTAGCAAATCCACAAGATATGATTTCTCCATCTGCCTATTGTTTGTTTTATCGTAAAAAAAATAACCTTGTATAATATATTATTTTATGATTCGTGAAAATTATACAGATAAAGTTACAATATGGGCAGATAAACAAAAGGACGTAGACTTGAATTCAAAGGTAATAACTAGCACGACTGGAACAACAAATGGAACAAAAACAACATCTTCAAGTAAACCTGATATAAGCACACCGTCAACAACTAATTCTAGCACAAGCACAGGCACAAGCACAGGCACAAGCACAGGCACAAGCAGAGGAACAAGCACAGGCACAAGCACAGGTACAAGCACAGGCACTGGCACAGGCACAAGCACAACAAGCTCTACTGATAATTCATGGTATTCGACTATATTTAGCGCGTCAACCGGTATCTTGGTAATATGGTTTTTAGTAATATACATGATTGCTTATTTCGTTCTAGGGTTTGTTTTCAATAGTTCATCATCTGGTTTAAGTACAATCATTGATTTCTGTATATTTGGTGCATTATTACTATTCATTCTTATTCAGTACTATACAACAACACCGGATCAACAGCAAAAGTATTTCACAAATGCGTATAATTGGTTGATAGGTGTTATAAATAACCCTGCTGCAATTATCGCTGATGTTGTTTTTTTAGTAGCACTCTATTTGGTCGTTTATTTGGTACGTATACCTATGGATGGTAGTAAACCCATCTCTGTTTCTTTCATTGAAAGTTCTGCATGGATACTATTAGTAGTTATGATAATAAATGATTTTTTTAAATATGTTCTCAAAATTGATTTAACTGATATGTTATCTCAAATGTGGAAGACTACTAGTAAACAAATTGATATTAGTGGTAATCCAATATCTGCAGTTACGTCTAATATAGCTAACGTAACAAAGAACATTGATGGTAATGAAGTATTCAACGTATCAAATAATTTATATACATACGATGATGCTCAAGCAATCTGTACATCATATGGTGCAAAATTGGCTACTTACGATCAAATTGAGCAGGCATATAATAATGGCGGTGAGTGGTGTAACTATGGTTGGTCTGATGGACAAATGATTCTATTTCCTACACAAAAATCTACATGGCAAAAACTACAGAAAAATGCGAAACATAAAAACGATTGTGGTAGACCAGGTATAAATGGTGGGTTTATAGATAATCCTTATATGAAGTTTGGTGTAAATTGTTATGGTAAGAAACCTCCACCAACTGCTGATGACATGAATCGATTATCGGCCAAACAGAATCAAGTTACACCCATGTCTGACGAAGACCTAGCCTTGCAATCCAAAGTTGATTATTGGAAGAAAAATTCATCGAAATTATTACAATTAAATTCATATAATACAAAAAAATGGTCTTCTGTATCGTAGTCGTGTAAAAATAATATATGATTTTTATGATATATTATTTTATGGTTTATGGTTTATGATTGAATCTGCATCTTAGTCAAATCAAATTCAGTATCTTTCAACCACAAAATCAATCCGGTCGCAATAATAAGATTAACCGCTCCACTATTCAAGTTCTCGAATATACTACCTTCTGTTTTTGTATCAAAATAAATATCCATCCATTCAGGACCATAATTACTTATTCCGCTTGAGATATGATGCTCTTTATGTGCATCGGGTTTTGTAAAATGATAATTCAATAAATGATATGTCAAATAAAAGATCGACCACATCAAAATAATATAATAGTTAAATATTCGAAATCCGATTAGTTTTTCAACGAAATGACCGATTGGTATCAGTAAAAATCCACCAAATACGAAAAAATCGATTAATGCTTCTATCAAGAAGACAACTGACGAATCATGATTCGTTTCATCGTGATGAAGTAAATGAAATTGACCTAATGGTCTGAAAATTGGCTGATGTGCAAATAAATGTGTAAAGTAACTCCAACTAGATACAAAATAAAAACTAAATATTGCGATAAAAATATTCCTATCTGTTTTATAATTGATTAATAGTACAATTACGAATGCAGTTGCGTAGAGTGGCGCATTTATAATACCTAATTTTATCTGATTTTTTATAAAAGAATCTTTACGTGTATAAATCTGACTATCTAGTTGTAAATCTCTTATAATATCCATAGTTATATAATATGGGTATTTTTTTTTGAGGGGGTCAAAATTTATTTGCTTTCTAAAAACTCTTGAAATGTGTATTTTATTAATAAAAGTATAATTTTGGTAGTCGAAACCATAATTGACATGAAAATCCATTGCAGCGTAGAATTTCCTCGATCCGTTGTTTTATAGCTGTATGGTGTTAATTCGGACAAGGCATTTACCATACTATTACCTAAATAATGGTCTTCTAAAATGGAGATTGGACAATCGCCGAATATAATATTCATCGTTAAAATTAAATATATAAACATGTTAGCGAGAACCAATACAGGCAGTTCATTCGTCAAAAGAATTACTAACATGGTTCCCGAGAACATTATCCAGTGCATTGTGACTAATCCAAGTCCTATGCATATTCTCACAGTTGGGTCGTTTAAAATACACATTGTTTACATATATATGTTTATTTTTTAGGTCTTGATTTACGAGTTGTTTTCGTTTTTGGTTTTACTTCTATATTGTGATCCTTCCTAGTTTGTTTTTGTTTTTTTGCTACTATGATAGAATCAACCAATTTTTCAAATAAACCGTCGGCTATCACTTCAACTGGTTTTGATTTCTTTGGCTTTTCTTTCTGGTAATTTTCGTCATTATAATTACTATGATGGGTATCTAACGAGAACGGTATGGCTAAATCTTTAAATCTATCTACACCTATTTTCTTTGCACCACCGAGAAACTGGTTTGATAAGTTCTCGAACTCTAAGAAACTGGACATAGGATATCCGCCAGTAATTATAGCATCATCGTCTTCTTTTTCATTAAAGACTAATTTATTTACATAAGGTTCGGCATATTCTACTTCTGTCATTTTTGGTTTACACTTATACTATATTTATATTTTTATTTGTCATTGTAAACTCGCTTGATATCTGTCACAATATTTACTTCGCGATTATCTCTAATGTAATTCATGACGAAGTCTATTTGGGCTTCATCTGTCAATATTTGTTCTAAACAATGTTCAATATACGCAAATGATAGTGGTGTTTGCTCTTTCTTTTCATAGAATCTTAGTTCTCCATCGCTTAGTTTGATTGTATTATGAATTGGATGTTTTTCTTTATAATCACAGATCTTTTCAGTTAATGCTTTTTTCATGTCGCGTATTTTCTTGGTTTTTTCGTTTATGATTTTGAGTTGTGTATCTAAAGTTACCCATTGTTTCGTATTTTCTATGAATTCTGCACGTTCTGTTGTGAGTTGGTTTTGTTCTCTGTTCATTATAATAATAATATATTATTATGATGCTATGACAACGATTTGATAATTGTTGGGTGTAAAAGGGTTTATTTTCTATGCTTACGTGTTTTACGAGCAGTGCGTCTCTTGTTCTTGCCGGTTTTACCCTTCTTTGGTGCCTCTACTGTTCCTTGCGATTTGTATGACTTGGCTGCATCTTTTAACGCATTCTTGAACTTATAGTTGGGGTTTTTGGCGTGTTCTGCCTTGTAGAATTTGGTAACATAAGCGGTCCAGTTCGACATGTTATATTATAGCTAAAGATATTATTTACACCCTTGAAGATTTAAAATGGGACGCTGTTAGAGCGTCCCACTAGAGTTTCAAGGGCAACGTTACCTATGCTTCGCAACAAATCAATTGAATGGCAAACCGCATATGGCGGTTTGTCCCATTTCAAATGTTCATCGATGTAAAACTAGGTTTTTATTTTCTATGTTTTCTATGTTTTCTCGACTTTACGTGACGTTTCTTTGAACGAGTGGTGTATTTAGACCTAGTCTTTGTTCTTTTACCTCCATATTGACTCAATGTTTCCATGTACCCATATATATCATCAAAATATCTTGGGTCTCCAGTTTGTTCTATAATTGATTGTTTTTCTTCTGGAGAAAGATCGCGAATTAAATTAGATAATATTACTTGACTACGTCTCAACTTTTTAAAGTTTTCGTTATTTTTTTTCCATCTATTGTTCTTGCTATTTATATCATGTTCTCGGTTATATATATCTCTTAGTCTATTAAACTCGTCATAAGCAGCACCTATTGCAGGTAACTTATTTCCAATACCACTCATTTGAATAGTATCTTATATAGTATTCAAATATATTATTCTTATTCTAATATTAGGTGTGTGTGTAATAGTTTATTTTCTGTGTTTTCTCGACTTTCCGTGATGTCTCTTTGACTTACGTCTGTGTTTTCGGGAACGAGTCATGCGCATGAACATCTTGGGCATTGTCATTAAATTGAATCCGAACTTCTTTCCTCCAGATATCTCTTTTTTATACATTTCAACATCCTTTCCTGCTTTTATTCTTTCATCATCGGGAAGTTTGTTCAATGCCTCTTCTACGTTGCTTAAAGTGTCTCTATTCTTATTGTGTTTAAAAGCATCAACAGCAATCTGGTATCTCATCTTTGGATCCATTGCACCAGGAAGGCCACCCATTTTCATACCACCACCCATTGCTACACCCTTGTTGATGGCAATTAGATTACCTTCACCAGCTTGGTGTTGTCCAGCAGAACCATAAAGTGCTGTTCCATATTCGGATGCTCCGCCTCCACCCATTCTTTTACCCATTCTTTTGTGTGAGTGTCTTCTAGGCATTGAAATAGTAAACTATATTATTCATTGAGATTTTATTTTGAATCAAGGATTATTGTTCTAAATCTATATTTATTGAACTACTATTAGACGATTTCGAGAACCAACGTAAAAGTAATATTAGGTTTGCTAAAACTAAAAATATCAAAAAAACATTATAAATACAAATAAACCATATATAAACATAGATTTCATTATAAATAATATGGACGATTGGTTTGATGATCTCGCGGACGTCCTTTCGGATGTCCTCGTTTTGGAAAAATTCTATACATGTATCGCGAATGTTTTTCATGCCGTTCCTAACTACACTTTTTACACAGAATAATTGTCTCGTTTAAAACGCATCTATTTTAGCTAAATTTATAGTAAAGGGGTTATTGTTATGGAATCGATTATTGATACATCTAAAGCATATGATTCATTTGACTTTAGTAAATTACAACTGATTAAACCAACATTGGTTAGTGGTGGTAATTATTTTATAAAGTGTTTAGTTGATGAACACCCGCTATATATACAACCTCCTAAATGTTCAACAAAGCAAGGGATTGTTAAAACAGGTGGCGGTAAACGATTTTATACAGATCTTATGTTCACAAACGAGAACGAATCCTTTATTCATTGGATGGAGAAATTAGAGAACCATTGTCAACAAACAATCTTTAAGAATCGTGAGCAATGGTTTGATAATGAACTCGAACTCGATGACATTGAGAGCTATTTTACATCACCTCTTAAACTATATAAATCGGGGAAGTATTATATTGCCCGAGTCAACATAAGTACTATTTTAGGAAAACCGACTATCAAGATTTATGATGAAGACGAACGAGAAATTAGTTTTGAAAGCATTACTGATAAGGTCGATGTTATGACTATTTTAGAGATACAAGGTATCAAATGTTCAGCCAAAAGTTTTCAATTTGAAATGGAACTAAAGCAAATGATGTCATTAAAGACACAGATTTTATTTGATAAATGCTTGTTCAAGAGCAAAGATAATAAGGGTTCTAATGTATCAAATGATGTCAGCGATAAAGTTATAGATGTTCAATCAGAAAAGGCTACAGAAATACAGGAAGTTGTCAAACCACAACTAGAACCAGAACCAGAACCACAACCACAACAAGAACTCGAACCAAAAAAAGAACCAGAACCAGAACCTGTACAAACAAACATTGGACATTCCAATTTAGAGCAAATTACCGAACCGGAAACAAAAAAACCACCAAAATCGAATGAACTAGAAGAGGTCGTGTTTACTTTAGACGAAATTGGTGATATTGAACCCGTACAAATAAAACAACGAAATGAAGTGTATTATGAAATGTATCGCGAAGCACGTAAAAAAGCGAAAATAGCGCGCGATTTAGCATTAACCGCCTATTTAGAAGCAAAAAATATTAAAAACACGTATATGTTGACAGATTTAAGTAGTGATAGTGAAGAAGATGACGATTTGGACGATGAAGAAGTTATTGATTTAGAAAACGATACTATAGAAAAAATCGCAATAGAAGATATTTAGAAAAAAATGAGGTTTCACTGTATAAAATTAAAAATACATAAATAATTTTATCCACCGTTTATATAAACAGAATGTTTAAACAGATTCTTAGTGGAGTATCAAAGTTTTTTACAAAAGAAAGAGTGTTAGTTTTAGTGATTTTTCTAGTATTAGCTTGGGCTCTTTTTTCTTATTCTGGTTCTAAATTGACCTTTTTAGATGGTATGGATGCTGGACACTCTAATTCTGCTTTAGCAGCTAGTTCGGGTTCTGTCTCTGCACCTGCCGCTTCTTCCACTGCTTCCACTGCTTCTCCCGGATATGCTATGCAACCTGTTGCGAATCCTTCCGACTTGTTACCAAAGGACCAGAATAGCCAATGGGCTGCATTGAACCCATCTACAATGAATCAAGGTGACGTATTGATGCCCGATCTTTTACAAGCTGGTTACCATATTGGACTTGATACCATCGGCCAAACCCTCCGTAATCCTAATTTACAATTGAGATCTGACCCTATTATTACCAAGTCAGACATTGGACCATGGAATCAAAGCACAATCGAACCCGATTATGGACGTGTTCCTTTAGAGTTGGGACAAGGGCCCAAGTAAAATGCATTATTTAGGAGGTAAATGATAAAAAAATAAAATACAATACCGTATGATTATTTTATTTTTAGCATATTTAGAAAAATATAGTTGTATTGTATAACAATGAACTTTGTTGTTGCTATTTATTGCGCTGCCCTATTCTTTGTCCTTACACCCAATGTATTTTTGCGTTTACCTCCAAATGGTAGTAAAATGATGGTTGCTGCTGTCCATGCAGCCATCTTTGGCTTGATTTTGTACTTCACACAAAAGATGGTCTGGAAGATGTCTGTTGGTTTGGAAGGAAATGAACATATGAATAAACCAAAACAACAGAATGATTCCTCTGTTCCTCATCAATAATCTAACTTTGTAATCAAATTTGTATCATACATTTTTTAATAAAACATATGATATATTTTAGCAGTTATATAGCGATATCTTATAACAATGAATCTTATCGTTGCTATTTACAGTGCCTTTATCTTCTTCTTACTTTGTCCAGGTATCCTTCTTTGTTTACCAAGTCGTTCTTCCAATAAATATACAATCGCAATAGTTCATGCTATCGCATTTGGCTTAATCATATATCTTACTCAGATGATGGTTTGGCATATGACAAGTGTGGTTGAAGGACGCGTTGGACATGGTGGACACATAACAAACCCTAATATGAAAGGTAAATAATATTCGACCATTTTTTATTTTAAAACAGAACAATATATCATAACTATATAGTAAGAGAAGTATGAATAAATACGATATTTTAGGATATGTTGCGATAGGCTTAGTTCTCGCGGCATCGATTTATATGTACCTTGATACATCTGATAGTTTCAATTTGAAATGTATTGTTTCAACTGTAGATGGTAACAAGTATTGCGTCAGAGAACGAGCAAAAGAGAGTGCGGCTGCGGATTTATTGGCCACAGTCACTGACAAATGCAAGCAGTTAGTTGCATATGTTGGCGAAAAATATCCTAACGATGAACGCGTGAAACGGTTGATTAGTGGATTTAATCCACAGAAGGTGATGGAAACATTACCGAATAGCACATATACTGCATATAGTGAGAACAAAGGTGAGAAAGTAGCGTTTTGTTTGAATCGTTCCAAAAATAACAATGATGATTTGATTGATATGAATACACTCATGTTTGTAGCTATTCATGAACTTTCACATATTATGACTGAGTCTATCGGACATAAGACCGATTTTTGGCAGAATTTCAAGTTTTTGTTAGAGAACGCCAAAACTGCTGGAATCCATGACCCAGTCGATTACAAAAAATCACCAAAGGAATATTGTGGTATGGAAATCAAGGATAATCCATATTATGATGTCTAGATCATTTGGTTTTTGATATAATATTACTTGAATATTATATCAAATTAACGTCTTGCTTTACGGGATTTTCTTGCGGATTTCTTTGATTTTCTAGTGGATTTACGACGTCTTCCTCCTTTTGACTTAATACAATCTTCGTATATTTTATCTTTTTGTTCTTCAGTAAGACCTAATTCCTGTGCTCCAATACCTGTGTATGCTGCTCTTCCACAGTCTGCTTCTTTTGTTTCTCTTAATTGTTTTTCTTTACTTGAAGGTGTTTCTTTGCTTGAAGGTGTTTCTTTTTTTTTACCAGTTATCCAATTGCGAAACTTTTCAAAACTAGAAGACATTATAGGTTAACTATATATTACACCTAGATATTATTCATTTGACAATCGTTCCTTTCTTTTCATATAAGCATTGTGCCTATACTCCTTTAATTTATCCGGATTTTCTTCTTTCAACTTATCTAAGTATCGTTTTGCATTCGCCTTAATTCTCGTTTTATTTTTTTCATAGTATTTTTTATGTCGGTCATTGTTTGTATATTTTTCTAATTTTTTTATGGTTTCTTCTAAACTTTTTTCCAATTCACCGATTCGTTTTTTTAATTGACTTACTTCTTCGTGTTGTTGCTCAGTCATTGTTATAATTATTATATACTTTATATACTTTATATATAATAATACTACGCGAAACGTCGATTTATTTGTTATATGATGTTGTGATTACGCGACCATCTTGAGACCACCAATCAAGTTGGCACCGATTCCGAAACCTGCACCTCCGCGTGCAGATGATCCCATTGCAGGGATAAACACGTCCAAAATGCTAAATGTAGCAGCAGCAGTCAATGCGATAATAACAATCTCCTCAACATTCAACTGTTTCTTGGGAATTGTGAATGCAACAACAGCTACAACTAAACCCTCCAATAAGTACTTGATAGCGCGCTTTACAAGTTCGTTCAAATCTAAGCTCATTTGAGTTATATAATATTCTAACAAATTATTTCTGAACAATTCCCTAAAATAATAATATTAACTTTACAAATCACTTAAACATAAATTTTCACCTAATAATATTACTAAATGTCTGAGTTTGAGAGAAAGACTTTACCCAATGGCGAGAAAAATCCTAAATATATCGATCTATGCGATGAAGACCCCCCTATCGCCGGTCAAAAATTCGCTTGTATGTCCTTCGTTTCTCCCGAAAAAATCCTGAAGAAACGCGAGGTCTATCTTTTCGAACAATTTATTAAACAGTGGGAATTCTCTAAATCTATGGAACGATATTTCGATTTTGTCCATTTTATCGCCTATAAATATAACCTGAATGTCACTGGCTTGGTCGACGATTTCAATGAATTCGTCAAGGAAGAAACTGACAAGTTACGAAAGAGTGGTATCGAAGACGATTATAAGAACTTCATGGATAAGCAGGAGGATAAATTAAACGAGAAGTTTTCTCGCGAACATGCATTCCAAACATCTGTACGTGGCCTAAAGATTCGTGGTGTCTATCCAACACAAGAAGAGGCTGAGTTGCGTTGCAAGAAGATGCGTGAGCAAGACCCCAATCACGATATTTATGTAGGTCCTGTAGGTATTTGGGTACCATGGGATCCCGATGCGTACAAGACTGGTCGCGTCGAGCATTTGGAAGATGAACTAAATGCCCTTCATAAGGAGAAGTTGAAGAATGAGGAAATGGCTAAAAAGGAATTCGAGGAGCGTGTGCGTGAAACCAAGAAGAAGGCCATTATGGAGAACATTGAGAAGGCAAAGAAGAGTGGAAATGTTCTTACTCAGACTATGGACGAACAAGGTAATTTGGTTGGTGTCAAAGAGACTGTTAATTTCGAAGAGCGTGATGTAGAAGAGACTGAAGCTACGCAGTTACGTAATGAGTTGCTGATGAAACATGCTAACGATGGTACAGTAGATGATGCGAAAAAGAATGACTAAAAAGAATGACTAAAAAGAATGACTAAAAAGAATGACTAAAAAGAATGACTAAAAAGAATGATTAAAAAGAATGATTATATATTTATACCCAAAAAGGCATTAAATACAAAATGTTAGTTATATATTATGAAATACATAACTACTATTATAAGAAAACTTATACCAAAAGAACTACCTATACCCGTTGGTAGATGGAGAATAGAAAATTGTAATATACAAACTAACCAAAAAATAGATTTATCAAATGAAGATCATTGTGGTCCATGTGGGCAATATGCATTAGATAAAATAAAAATAATAAACGATAAAAACGATAAAACCAATAACAAGAATAAAAATGCCGGGTTGGATAACAATGTTGATTTAGAAAAACAAAACTAATTTTATAGGGAAACAGTTTAAAAATGATAAATGATAATAAATATAATGAATATCGTTTCCATCTTTTCTGGAAGAAAACCAAATCTTGAAATATTACGGCAATATCTAAAGAAGGCATTGGATTTAAAGATTATTGATGAGGTCCATTTTTGGAACAACACAAGAAATTCAAGCGATGAAGAGTACTTAAAAACAATCAGTAACTTAAAAAGAACCTCATCATCGGGCGATGGAAATTATATATTAATTACACCCGTATTATCAAATAATTCTTTCGAATTAAATATAAGAGCTTCTAATGATATCCATATTAAGATTTCAAATATGGATACAGAATATGAAGTTGTTTTAGGTGGTTGGAGTAATACGAAATCTGTTATTAGAGAATGTCATAGCGAAAATCCTCTTCTTTCTCTTATTAGAGATGGTATAGCTGATAAAGAGAACTTTAATAATTTTCAAGTTGTGATTGTGGATGATGTATTAGAGATAGTAAAGAACAATGAACGAATCATGTCTCAGAAAATTAAAACGGGATTTGAAATTAAAAATATATACTTCAAAACAGGGTTTAATTCTGTAGGAGAATTGAAATATGATACTACACAAAACAAAGGATTCTATTTAATGGATACTTGCGAAAAAAACTGGAAAAATTATTACAATTATTACAATGATATAAGATATGAGGATGATATTATATTAAAATGTGACGACGATATTGTTTTCATTGATATATACAAATTACCCAAATTTATAGATTTTATTAAAAATAATAATTACGATCTAGTATTCGCGAATACTATTAATAACGGCGTTTCTGCTTTCTTTCAACAAGATAAATATAATTTAATACCAAAAGAATTAATGGAATTAGAATATCCTAATGAGGGAGCATGTGGTTCATTATGGGAGAATGGAGAAAAAGCAGAGAAATTACATAACTATTTCATAGAAAATTACGAAACATTTTTGAACTACGATTATAACAACGAGATTATTCCAATAAAAAGTAGATTCAGTATCAATTTCTTTGGTTATAAAGCGACAAAATGGTATAAACTTATGGATTGTTACGATGATGATGAATACAAGTTAACTGTAGAATATGTTAAAGAAAGAAAATTCAAAAATATATTATACAGCGACTTTTATGTTTCACATTTATCATTTTTTAGACAAAATGAAACGGGAATTCACTTGGAAAACGTATTAGAAAATTATCATAAATTATATGAATCAGTAGAAAAATCTGGTCGATTTGCATCTTCAATTATCGACTGATAGACATTAATATGACAAACATCGATTCAAGTAATAAATGAATGGTATAAATGCAGAATAATAGCACCAAATCGTACCAATATATTCTTTTTTATAAAAAAACGAAGTTGTAGTATATGTTATAATAGTTATTAAACATGCCATTATCCCTGTTCTTGACTTTTGGAATGCATGTAAGAATATTATACAAAATGTTGTAATAAACACTGTATAAACATAACCAGTATATTCAAGCATATTCCAATTCCATAATAAATAGTGTTCTTCTCCTTTTATCGTACATTGTTTTGTTTTGCTTTTCAAATATTCAAAAGAATAGGGTATAATTACTATTAAGTATATAATCATCATTGCAATAATTATGTTTCGATTTTTATATGGAATATTGTCATTCACTGATAATACAATAAATCCTAGTACAATCGGCTGTAGATGATTCAATATCATTCCTAAAATAGAGATTATTTTGTTGTAATTATCACATGTTTGATGTGTCCAAAGTAAATAATCAATTAACTGCATAAGTGAAATAAATCCGAAAAAGTAACCTACTATTCTGTCTGATGACTTTCCTAGTAATATACATAATATTGAACTAACCATTCCTACACTAAATGATAGTATACTCGATTCTGCCGAAAAACACATATTATATATTACTAGTAGAATTTCATATATTAGAATTTCATATATTAGAATTTCATATACTATTTTCTAGTTCAAGATTCATAAACAATATAAACATTTCGTATTATGTTATATATTATATATTATAACATAATGAAGTTTACAATACTATATTCATTTTTTATGTCATTACTGCTTCGTGCAAGCGCTTTTACACCATTGCGTGTATCGACTATACAAAGACCTCGTCGTATTTACATGTCAGGCGCGGACAATAATAAATTCGATACTATTATCGATAAAACATCTCTTACTACTCTCATGAAAGATATCGAATCCGGAAATATTAACGAATATTACTATACCCCTGATATGAAGAATATTTATTTCAGGGAAAACAAACCTGTTTCCGGTAGTCAATTTAAACTAGTTGAAACTACACCGTCCATGACTGATAGAGTGTTAACTATGTCCGATAAGAAGGATATTGCCTCCTATGTTCTTGACACACCACCTTCTATATCTAGTCTATTTGAACAAGGACTAGCAAATATTTTTTATTTGACACAAGGACTCATTACAACCACTATTTTATATACTATAATCATGATTATTATTAATGGCATACGTAGGCAAAACGGCGGCGGCGGCGTTAATCCATTTATGGGTGGCGGCGGTGGAATAAACCCTTTTTCACGTGGATTCTCTGGCTCAAGTGACGCAAAAATCAATATGATAAAAGCGAATATTTCCCTATCAAGTTGGGCGGGGAGTCCGGAAATCTTCGAAGAATGTACTGAAATTGTATCCTATTTGAAAAATGCGACGATATATCAAGCCGCCGGTGCAGAAATCCCAAGAGGTATTTTATTAGAGGGACCACCCGGTACAGGAAAAACTCTTTTGGCCAAAGCCATTGCAAGCGAAACTGATGCCAATTTTTTAGCTGTTTCTGCCAGTGAATTCATCGAATTATTTGTCGGTATGGGTGCGGCAAGAATCCGTGAATTGTTCAAAAAAGCTCGAGAAAACGCCCCATCTATCATCTTTATCGATGAAATCGATTCGATTGGAAGACAGCGCGGCGCTGGTGTAAATCTAGGCAATGACGAAAGAGAACAAACATTGAACCAACTTCTTGCTGAAATGGACGGTTTCGCACAAAATCAAAACGTTCTCGTCATTGCAGCGACAAATCGTCGTGATGTATTAGATTCTGCACTTTTGCGACCCGGACGATTTGACCGTATTATCAATGTACCACTACCTGATAGACCTTCTCGTAAAATGATCTTGACATCTTATTTACAGAAAAAAAAGGTTGAAAATGGAATCAATGTGGATTTCTTGGCGGAAATCACAGGTGGGTTTTCCGGTGCGCAGATTAAAAACTTGATAAACGAAGCTGCTATTTATGCTGCGAGAAACGGCGAAACGGTTATTACACAAAAAAACTTGGAAGATGCTTTGGAGAAATTGATTGTGGGTATTATCAAGAAGACGGATACACGGTCTAATGAAACGTTGGAACGGGTTGCCATACATGAACTCGGGCATGCTATCATCGCCGCCAAATTCAAAGAATACTTCGTATTGAAAAAAGTCACAATACAAAGCACATATAATGGTGCTGGTGGATATACTTTATTTAATGAGCTACCCGAAATTTTGGAGGGTGGGCTATATACTAAAGATCTATTGAAAAAACGGATCGTCATCGCTCTCGGTGGAAAAGCGGCCGAACGTGTATTCTACGGTGAAAATCAAGTCTCTGTCGGTGCCGTACAGGATTTGAAACAGGCGAATTCTCTTGCACAACAGATGATTGGTAATTATGGTATGGGAAATGACTTGGAAGTATTTTACAATGAAAATATTGAGTCAGAACGAAATCCCTTTTTGGGTAGAAGTTTAGCGACTGGTTCCAAGTATTCAGAATATACAAAGCAAAAAATCGATAAGGAAGCCATGATTTTGGTGAATGATGCATTCAAAGAAGCGATTGATATTATCGTTTCACAACGTTGGAATATCGAAAAATTCAAAGATGTGTTGATTAAGCGTAAAACTATTTCAGGTGAGGAATTGAGTAACTTGAACTTGTAAATGTGGCATTATTTACGGTGTTTTCTTGTGTGACGACGTCTTCTGCCGCCCTTTTTCGACTTACCTTTCGATCTTCTTTTGCCACCCTTTTTCTGTGTACTTCTATTAAAAACTCTTGACCATAAAGATTTCGATTCTGGTTCTGGTTCTGGTTCTGGTTCTAAATTCGGTTTAATAAATTTACCAGTTAAGAATCGGTCTCCAAATTCATCCAGACCTTGCTCTCTTAGTTCATTAATACGTTTACTTTCTTCATCTCTATCTTTCCATATTATCTTATCTCTTTCATCCGAAGCTTCTCCTATGTTTTTTCTTAATTTGTTCAATCCTTTTTTCTTTTCGTAAATAAGGTCCTCTTTTTCATTTATTCTATTTTCGATATCATTGATTGTTGCATCTATGTCTCTAATTTGACTTCGTCTTTCTCTGATAATAGCTTTATTTTCATTTATCCAATCATTATAACGACCATCATAATAACGCGAAGTTTGCAGTGAATCACTCATCCTATAATTACGATTTATCTCCAATAACTCTGTTATATCGTTCTCAAAGTCAGATTTTAGCCTAAAGCCTTTATCTCTTTTTTCATAATCTTTTTTTATGCTATTTTCTATATCGGTAATTTCACTGCTGATGGGTATTGTGTTCTTTTCGTTTTCATCGATAAATGATTTAAATTGCTTTATTTTTTCTTCTTCTTCTTTACTATAAGAATTATTTTTTTCTTCTTCACTAAAAGAATTATTAGAACTCATATATATAACTAATATATTATTTTACGAGTTTGAAAATATTTATTTATTCTAAAAAGGTGTAAAATAAATAAATATATATATACTATAGTATGTTCAGACGAATACCTTTTTCATCTTTGGTACCTGCGGCAGGTCTTATTGTCAGTTCTATTGCTTTACGTTTTCAAATGAAGGTATTATATCCTTGTCACGAAGATTTGAGTCGGCAAATCGAAGGGCTCGACCGAAATATAAAATTACTACAAGAAGAGGTCAAAAAAAATAATAATAATGACAATAGAAAACAGAAATAATTTGTATGTTATTATCCATATAATAATATACATCTATTATAATATAATATAGCACCATAATGCTCTTCCACTGTATTTGTTATTCCATGTATTCTATGAACAAGTTCGATTATGAAGAAGGCGATAAAATCATTTTACCGTCAAATTTTTTATATGCATTCATTCATCTGATGGAATCTGGAGACCCCCTTACGTTTCGTATAACCACCGATTCTGGTAAACAATATCATTCAGGCGTGTTTGAATTCTCGGCTGATGAAAATATAGTATTATTACCTTTATGGCTTATACATGAATTAGGTATCAGTGAAGGTGCATTTGTTACACTAGAACATGTAAATCTAGTCAAAGCAACCAAAGTATGTTTATTACCAAAAACAGAGGACATATTTCGATGTGCCGATATAAAAACCGCGCTAGAAGTCGCTCTCAAACAGTTCACATGTTTGACCAAACATACTACTATAAAAATTCGACACGAATCCACTGATATTTTACTATATATACATGATGTTTTTCCTGAGCCTTGTGTCTCCTTATTTAATACCGACTGTGAAGTGGAATTCGTAGAAAACGAGCGTGAGCATGTTGTACGCACAGCTACCTCTGCAAAGCCTACTAATGACGCGTCGCAAAATACTATACAGCATACTAGTCGAATAGGAACGAAATATTCCAAGTTATTGAAGGGGTATTCTGCATTTTCAGGAAAACCAAATAAACTGACGTAAGTGTGTATATATATATTATTTATCGAAATATAATAAAGTTTTCGTTATATATGTATATAATATAGTATGAATGTATTTTTCTTGTTTTTATTGGTAGCTGCGCGGGGTCTTTTTAGTCTAAGTTTTACACCATTGCGCATTTCAAATATGCAAAAGTCTAGAAACCAACATATACGCGTGCCAATAAGTAACAAAATGTCTACTGTTATGACGCTTTCGGACTCATCTGAAATCAACCGTTATCATCTTCATTGGTATGTTATTGGTGAAACTAAGCATATGCGTAAAAACAAGCTCAATAAAGTAACTATATGGAATCACGACTATGTCGTATGGCAAACAAACAATACATATTACGCGATAGATGACAGCTGTAGTCATCGAGGCGCTTCATTATCTGGTGGACACTTATACAATGGTAATGTGATTTGTCCTTATCATGGTTATGAATTCGACTGTAACGGAACACTTACGGTTGTTCCTGGCCTGAATTTTACGAATACACCCTGTCAAAATATTGATAATTATAATGTTGTCGAAAAAAATGGGTGGATTTATATGAATACTGTTAGTAATCGATTGTTGGAGAAAAACGGAATTGTTATATCGAATTATTCTGATGGCATCTTCGTAGAAGAAGAAGCCAAGCGTCCTGACCTCTTTTCAACCATTTTTTTAAATGTACCATTTAAATCATATGCGCGTTTAGTTAGCGAAAATTCGCTCGATGTCATGCATATTGGATTTGTTCATACGTTCGGTAATAGAGCAAAACCTAGTCCTACGAAAGAAGTACCTCCCTATTTGGTTTTGGATTATCCGTACCATTATAAAACCGTTTATGAGTATCAATCAGGAGAACAATCTATAGCAAAACGGATATTCGAATTTAATGATATTACAATAGAAAACGAATTTATATTACCACATACTACGGTCGCTAGAGTGAAATTTGGGGAATTCACCAGCACAGTAGTTACATTCGCATTACCTATTAATCAGACACATAGCCGTCTTTTCGTGAAAACATATCGTAATTTTTGGAGAAAGAACTCGTTGAAGGATTCATTTTTATGTGAGTTATATAATTATTTGGGTAATTATGTCACTACGGATATGATGCGCGCCACAGTTTTACAAGATAAGGGTGTTGTTGAGAATATATTACCTAATTATATGGATGGTAAATTTAACATGAAATTCGATAAATTACAGAATGTTTATAAGACTTTGTACAAGAAGTTGGTGCATAATTTCACGCGAAACAATGATTTCTGAACAAAGAAAATTGAATTATTAAATTACATAATCAAAATATATTATAAAAACAATATAATATATTTTATAAAATGACTCCATCTTTCGTATTTGATGCATCGAAACCATTGTCTTTGGTTACGAATGATTCACTTATATCATTCAAAACGCTTATTGAAACTATACCTGCAAAAACGAGTAGAGATACTTTTGGCTTTATTCTTCATAAACAAAGCAAAGCTGGTAAACACTTAGGTATTCCATTTGTAAGAAGAACCATGCAAAAAGAATTTATATTAGATCAGGCTATCTTGTCGTTTCCGGATGAACATGTGTCTAATATCTTATTATCTTATTTTCCAAGCGGAAAATGCAAATTCTCTTATATGGCGAGTGTTATCAAAAACCCTTTTGTTAACGATGAACAAAGAACCATTTTTGTGTCGGCGTTCTGTAAAGCGCAGCGAATTTATCATGCATTATCTCGTTTTGCCAGAATTGTCAAAATTCGTATTTCACCTCAGCGTAACTGCGAAGATATGTTTATGAATCCTATCTCTCGTACCGATAAAAATGTCATTTCTATTCTACAACATGGACAGCTCTACCTCTTTACAGTTTCTGACTTGAAGCGTATTATCGATACTGCACTATCGAATTCGCCTTGGTTCTTCACTGAACCAATCCCCATAAAAAATCCTTATAATAATATACCATTTCAAAAGGCGGATTTGTATAATATTTACTTCTTCATGAAGTCGCGTATTATTCATATGTCACCGCTATTTCAACAATATTTCATGTCTAATTTTCATCTCGGATGTTTCAAAGATGAGAATACGGTATTAATTCAAACTGCTTATATTAAACAATATGTAAAAAACATGGATAAAAGGGTTGCTTATGATACAATTTTGAAGATTTTTCGGACTATTCTATGTGGTCGACATAAAATCGTGATTGATGTTGATTTCCCGAAAGAACGATTGGTTTCGATTATGAGACCTTACTTAATGATGTATTATTTTGCGTCGTTTTCTTTCGATGTTATGTTAAAACAGATGTATAAGCACCGTTTAAAAAAATCGTTAACTGAATTTTATCGGTATAACCCTCTATTTGGTCGTAAGTATATCGACTTATCTGGTCGAACTGTATCTTTCAATGATACGCATAAACGATTCAGATATGAAAATACTTTATCGAAATTCGCGACTTCACATTTGGTCGTTGAAGATTATGCGGATGATGCAGAGCCTGTTCGAGAGCGTCGTGACCCGAGCGAATCTGATAGCGATTCTGTTGCCCGTAATGTAGATCACAATCCTGTTATGGAAATACAAATTGTTGATGTTGAAATGAGTGTCGAACGCGATAGTGGTGATGAGGATAATGATAGTATTAGCGATCTCGATGAAGAAAATGAGGAAATCTATGATCCTTGAACAGTGGTTCATCTTCAATGTGATTTTATATACACCGATGAACATTTAAAATGGGACAAACCACCTATGGTGGTTTGCCTTTTAATTGATTTGTTGCGAAGCATAGGCAACGTTGCCCTTGAAACTCTAGTGGGACGCTCTAAAAACGTCCCATTTTAAATCTTCAAGGGTGTAAACGGAAGGAACGAGGTATACATATATTTATCGTGTTTTTACTGATTTCCTTTTCTTTTTTTTGTTACTTTTATTTTTGCTTGTTTTTCTCCTTTTACCACCTTTTGGTAGATGCCATTCCGAGTGTTCCGGCAGTTTCGGTAGATGCCATTCTGACTGTTCCGGCAGTTTCGGCGTACCATTCATTTTTTTTAAAATTTCATTTAGTAGCGGTTCGTATTTATTATCTGATTTCAAAATTTTCATTAGAAAATGTTTTATAGAATCTGTTTTTAAAATTTCAATATCAGCACCTTTTTTTATTAAGGAACGCATTACTTCTACTATACCAGAAATATATTTATTTTCGTTATTTACTTCATATAAACTTATCAACGATAAACATGCAATCGCAAAAGGTGATATTCTATAATTGTCGCCGTCTGAGGATTTTGAATACTCACCGACATTAGGATCTGCACCTTTTTCTAATAGGTTATTTATTATAATAATTATGTCAGTAATGTCTTTTTTTTCAATCGTTAATGTGGTGAACTTATTAAAAGCTATAAGTAGTGAGGTATATTCAGTGCCTGGAGATTTCAGATTTGGATTTGCTCCGTCGTTTAACAATCTTACTGTCTCGTTTCTATTTACACTGATAATTGCTCTATCTAGTACTGTAACGTCATTTATTATTTTATTCGCTGCTTTTTGTTTCTTTTCTCGTTCTTTTTCTGCAGTTATATTCTTCTCTTCTTTTGCTTTTTGTTCCTTTTCTTGTTCTTCTTTTGCTTTTTGTTCCTTTTCTTGTTCTGCTTTTGCAAATTCTTCTTTTGTAGGCGGTGGTCTTCTTACCCTGCGCGGTGGTGTTTGTTGAGGTGCATTTGCTTGTTCTGGTGCATTTGCTTGTTCTGGTGCATTTGCTTGTTCTGGTGCATTTGCTTGTTCTGGTGCATTTGCTTGTTCTGGTGCATTTGCTTGTTCTGGTGCATTTGCTTGTTCTGGTGCATTTGCTTGTTCTGGTCCCCGTGAAAATACTCCTCCCATAAATATACTGGTTTATATATCAGTATATTTTTTCTAAATCTTTTTATAAACAAGTTTTTAAAAGCGAGTTTTGTTATTATAAGCAGTTTTATAAAAGCGGTTTTACTGATTTTTAAAACCAACATGATTGTTGTTTTTGTTACAACAAAAGCAACATTGTTAGCGTTATGGTAAGAGTTTATTTCATATTATTATATTATTTGTTTTTCGGGCAGATAATTATCAAATGTTGCTCCTCAGACTTGATGAGCAAGATTGTTAGCATTATGGTAAGATGTTATTTCATCTTATATTATTTTCGTTTTTTAGGCAGAATATACAAAATGTTGCTCAGGTCTCGTCCTGAGCAACATTTCTCACTCGATTACCACTTGTTTTTCTTCACATTGATAGCAGGACCCGTGCGCTTTTTTGCTTTGTTTGGATCGTATGCGTCTCCATCGTCGTCGTCTGTCATGTTCTTCGATATTTCCCAGAATTCTTTTGACCCCAGCTTGAAGTCTGGGTGGTCTTGTGCTTTGTACCAGAATATTTGGTCGTTCAGTTTATTGGATTTTGCGTTATTATTTATCACTAAACATTCGTAGTTCTCGGTTGTTTGGTCCATGACTGCACAAAAGGACTCGAGTGTTGGAAACATGGATGCATAATTCTCCCATATACGTTTTCGATTTGTCAGGTAAGGCTCTCTCAATAAAAAAACATAATCTATGTTGGTTCTCAGGTTGGGAGGAATGCCTAACGGATATTGCATTGTGATGATAAGCATAATCTTCCAGTGACGTCCATTCATGAAGAGGAGACGCATCATCTTATCACGTGTCCATGTAGCGTCATACAAACAATCATCTAAAATAACAAAGGTTCTCGGATCTATCGTAGTTTTCCTATAGGTTTCTATCTGTTTATTTACCTCCTTCAATACTGTTTTTTGTCTTCGTAAAACGTTTTCAATTAGAACCGTATTGTATTCCTCATGAATGAATAATTTAGGAACATGTGCAGAATAAAACCCATTACCTGCCTCTGTCCCTGAAATTACTGTTCCAACAGGAATATCTTGATGATAGAATAATAAATCTCTTACTAAAAAGGTTTTACCTGTATCACGACGACCTATGAGAACTATGACTGGTCCTTTATTTTCATCTGGCTTGAATGTTATTTCACGCATATTAAATTTCTTCAATTCTAGAGTCATGATATACCTTTACCGTATATATTTAATTTTTACAACATTACGAATTAGTGGTTAATGTCTTAACACGATAAATGTATTTATCGACTTAACACATATAGAGAAATCCACATTTTTGTAGCCAAATGACTACAAAAACATGGATAGCCTATCGTGTATTCTCGTCTACTATTCGTAATATTAGTCATTGAAATATGTATAAAACACTTATACACATTTCATTCTATATGAATCAGCGTAAGTTCTCGATTGACTATATTCAAAATAAATCCATCGATCTAGATTCTTTAGGAAAAACAGCCGAGTCTTCCATTGAGGATTTCAATTATGAATACAATCCCTATCAAATTTCACAACTACGCAATTATAATCCTATTTTAGGCAAATTCTTCAATTTAAAAACAGCTGATGTTCCCATTGCATTAAATCATAAATATCATATTCAAGATCTCAAAACAATCGTCGATATGGAATCAAATACCCCTATTCACAAAGATGTTTTTGTCAAGTTTTCGCCTCTTTTAGACCCAATCAGATATATGATTGGTAAATACAAACAAGATGAATCCAAACTCCGTATTATGCCTACACTCGAATCTGAAACCGATTATCACCCTAAAATAATAGACCCAAACAATGCTGCATATACTGATAGTTTCTTTAGCTATTTGACTAGCCAACTTTTAAACAATCATGGCTTTGTACACGGTATCGATTATTATGGAACTGCTATAGGTGTTCAGGCCAAATATAAAATGAATGTAACTGACGATCTCGATTATTTAAACAGTTCTACGTATTTTACCGAAAATATAAATAAACTATTCTCTATTACCGATTTTATGGAAGATGATTATACGAATTCCGGCTCTCGTCGTAACAAAAATCGTATTGTCATCGATAATTATGAAAATGACGTTGTTCTATTAGATGATATCGAAAATATTGATGAAATCGGTGATATTGTAGACGTGAATATTGAATCGGATATGATACAGGAATATGAAAAGAACGATGGCGATGATGATGATGATGATGATGATGACGATGATGATGATGATGATGACGATGATGATGATGATGATGACGATGATGCTGATGACGATGATGCTGATGACGATGCTGATGAAGATGCTGAAACTGTTACATCATCATCGTCAGATAGCGAAGTAAACTATAGCTCATCCGAAGAAGAAGAAGAAATATCTAATGAAATCGAGGATGTATCAGAAAAGATAAATAAATACAACTTTCAGAATGAGGAAGACGATGATTGGCAAACCACATCTAACACGGAGTCTTCAAATGAAATTGAACGTTATGCATACATCAAGGATTTTCCAGTACAGCTTATTTGCTTAGAGAAATGTCAAGGCACAATGGACGAATTATTCGAAAAGAATAAAATGAATCCTCAACTCGCTGCTAGTGCACTTTTCCAAATCGTTATGACTCTTTTATCCTATCAAAAATCCTTCCATTTTACACATAATGATTTACATACAAATAATATAATGTACAATAATACTGATATAGAGAACTTATATTATAAATATAAAAACGTGGTATATAAAGTTCCAACCTACGGCAAAATCTTCAAATTAATCGATTTTGGTCGTAGTATTTATCGTTTCAATGGACAGACATTTTGTTCAGATAGTTTTGCTGCCGGTGGCGATGCAGCAACACAATATAATTGCGAACCCTATTTGAATGAGAAAAAACCCCGTCTAGACCCTAACTACAGTTTTGATTTGTGTCGTCTTGGTTGTTCCATTTACGATTTTATTATTGACGATGATGATGTTGACGTTAGTTCATTGGATCCTTTACAAGAGACAATCTATCGATGGTGTTTAGACGATTCTGACAAAAATGTATTGTATAAAAAAAATGGCGACGAACGATACCCCAATTTCAAGTTATATAAGATGATTGCTCGAACAGTACACAATCATACACCAGAAGCTCAGCTAGAATTCCCCTATTTTAGTCAGTTTGCTACCAAAGACGGATTTGATTTGGAAAATGGTATTGATATTGATGCATTGCCCGTTTATGTATAGAGTATAGAGTATAAAGTATAAAGTATAAAGTATAGAGTTTTTTATTTGCGCATGGTAACGTTTAAACCCCTGCTCCTTTAGCTTAGTGGTAGAGCACCAGTCTTGTAAACTGGAGGTCGCGAGTTCAATTCTCGCAGGGAGCTTTGTATGATTATAAGTTATTCAAATAACTTATAAACATTAGTATAGTATATAAAAATGGACGAAACTAAAAACGATACGTGGTATTGTTATATACTAAGAAACACACAGGCCCAATATGCGCATTTATCCTATAACGGATCAACAAACAATCCCAAACGTAGGCTTCGTCAGCATAATGAGGAGATCGTCGGCGGAGCGCATTATACACATGGAAGAGGTGGCGGCTGGGAAATATATGCACTTTTAACTGGATTTCCAGATCATAAAAATGCCCTTTCGTGTGAATGGCGTATAAAACATACTCTAGGTAGGCCCGGAAAGCGTCCATCACAACACTGTGGTGTAGCAGGTCGTATTAGGGGGTTGAGTGATGTATTGAAAGTAGATCGCTGGACAAGCAAATGTCAGCATATGAATTGCGATATGTCTCTAGTTTTATACTTGGCAGATGATGTTGTTCGATTTATCGATGTAAGTGGATTGCCTTCTTACGTAACTTTTGCAGGACCTATACCGGTGTTCTGATACACGTTATTCAAACCATCTATTTGTTCGTTTTTTCTGTTTTTTTGACCGTTTCCTTTTTCTTGTACCACCTTGTTTATTACCCAGCTTCTCTAATAGGTTACCTTGTTCCGTTATTGGCTTAGGACGCTCACCTGTAAATAAATTCTGTACTGTTATATTATTCTTCAAACGTATTGCATCTACTTCGTCCTCTGTAAAATCACCATATAAAGGGTTTATAATTACACTTGGTGCATAACGTCCTACAACATCATCATTTACAGGCAAATTTAATCCTGCTTTATCTGTTATGTTAATTATAATTCTATCATGGTCTTTGCTTCCATTTTGAGCCTCAGTACCGCATAATTTCTTCAGTAACATTTGTGTAGCGATTGTTATTTGTTTATCTGTTCTATAGAAATATTTGGCTACAACTTCTAGAGGCATTTCTATTGAATCAAAGAACCCATTTCTTACTTTATACTTTACGAAACCTAATATACTTCCGCCCTTTTCAATACTTGTTATGATCTTACCGTTTTTATCTACTCTTGGAAATGCTGTTTCTATACCCGCATTTCTCAAGATTGTAGAACATATTACATCTTTCTGCATCGGCATTGCATCCTCATGTGTTATTTCAAATAAAATTATTTTCATGATTTGTGCATAACCCATATCAATAGGTTCTGTTTCGCCTATAGCAGAATAGTCTTCGAGTTGTAAATGACGAATAGTGGTTTCTTTTTGTTCACCTTTTTGTGTTATTTGTGGTATAGTGATTTTCTCTATATTTTTCTTAGAAGTTGGACGATTCTCCAATGTATTATTCAATATATATAATACTTCGTCTAGACATACCTTAGAATCGTCATAATATTTTAATTTAGCTGCAGAATCGTTAGTATCTATCCCACGCTTCATCATATCGGACAAGTTCGTTTCAAACATTCTACGTATATGGTTTATGTCATGTACAAAAAATTCGACGGGTGTTTGAAAAAACTCATCTACATAATTCAATGTTAAACTCAAACCAATAGGAAAAATCGGATAAGGTCGAAGTTTCAATAAATCGGTTGCACCAATATAGGCGAATGTAGGAAACATGAAAAGACCATCTTTCGCCATTGAAATACAATATTCAACGAATCGCTCATATCGATATTTATGATAATACGCAGGAACTTGTTTTACAGTCCTTATTATAATATCATAATAATCGATAATCTTCATAATCACTCGAATCGTAGGTCCATATAAATAATTACTCTCTGGATTTGCAGTAACCGAAAATATAGAACAGTAGAGTGATTCGCGTAGTTGATATAAAACTGCATTCTCTTTGCATTTTTCTTCTATCATAGGTATATCCAGGCCATGCACTAAATAATCTATACAATATCGTAATTCTGGCACCTTTTTAGTTTCATGGTTGCCATCAAAAAAATCGTTTAATTTATCGTACTCTTCGGCCTGATTATTGATAAGTCGTTTTACGTATTTCTCGTGTTTTTCAATCGTTCGTTTTAGTTCAGCGTTACTCGTTTTGGTCGAATATCGCGTCTGTATTTGATTCTGATATTCGATATATTCATCTCGTTTTCTTGGTGTTTCCGATTTTAGTGTAATCTGTTCTTGTGCCAGGTTTTGTGATTCAACCATTACACTAGATGCTCGTGGAGAACCAGAAACATCTTTGTATATATTTGATGGCGGAACTAAAGATTCCATCTTTTTACTCATCGTTCAATTTATATTATATGTGGATATAAAATAAATAATAAATCATTCAATAAATACGATAACTACAAATACTTCGATAACTACAAATATTTCGATATAAATTCGCTTGGAATCATAATTGGAATTCCATGTTGGTCCGCGTATTTCGTCTTATTAGATACATCATCTTTCGATTTCGTAATTAAAACAAACGTCGACCTTGATATATTATCATCTAGAATTCCACCGACTCGTTTCAGTCCGTCGATTATGGTTTTATCGCGAACTTTGGTCATGACAATATGTTTATTATAAAGTGGGTGCGATGAATCGATTTCTTTTTTTGCAATGGGTTCTACGCCGTCTGCTAATTCTATTGTATTTGATAACGTTTCGTTATTGGTTTGTTCTTGCGATGACTTATGTATATGTAATTTTTCTTCTAGATTACATTCCCTCAAGAATCCCATAAATTTCGGTATATTTTCTACAAAACTCTTTGCATTTTCTTTACCGATACCTTTTATTTTGAGAAGTAACTCGATCTTTTGTTCTGGGGCTTCTGTTCTAGTTAATATATCTGGATATTCTTCCAAAATGGGGGTGATTTTTCGTTTACCTATTCCTCGTCCAAACATATTCGATGCATCCATAACCGTCAATAAATCGGCCTTTTCTACTTTATCTTTAATGCCATCGTAGATTTTATCGATCATTTTCTGTTTAAATCCATCGACGCCTTCATAATCGCTCTTCTTCATATGAATAATTTTGGCGACTGAATTAAATCCGGCTTTCATTAAACGTTTTACATTTCCTGAGGATAAACCTTCTACTTCTATTGTTGTAAAGAATGCCGTGATATTTTTCTCTCTTACAGTATCATCTTCTTCAATATCATTCATAATAACATCTATATGTGTATCGGTCCAATGATATGGTACAGTGGGCATTTTCGCATGTTCTGCCGGTACTGTAATCGATTTGATGTAAGGTATTACATCCCCAGACCTAATAATCTGTATGATTGCACCTATACCGATTTTGTTTGCTTCTATAAATTGTCCATTGAAACCCGTTGCATATTCTATAGTTACTCCACCTAGTTTGATGGGTTCTATACGAACACGTGGTTTCAAGTAACCCGATTTAGACGGTGTCCAAATAACATCAACTACCTTCGCCTCTGCCATTTGGTCTGATATAACCATTTTAAATGCAAATGCGTGTTCGGGATTTCCTTCCTCGCGTTTATAAATCGCATCATTTGAAACAATCACACCATCTATTTCGTATTCGTAATTTGTACGCCAATCCATGAGTGTTTCCGATAGTAACTCGTTGGTTAAGTTTTGTTGTGGTTCGCGTCTATTTTGCACGACTTCGAAACCAAGTTCCTTGAGTTTTTTCATCTGTTCTCTCGGTTTCATTTGGGGCTGAATCACCTCATATGCAACAAAATGTAGGTCTCTTGCCTTTTCGTCAATTGTTTTACTATTTATAATACCCGATACCAAGTTACGAGGGTTTGCAAAACGAACTTTATATTTCTCATCGAATACTTTTTTAGGGAGGATAAATTCACCACGCACAACAATTGGATCCGTATCTGGTTTTGGTAACTTTAATACTGGCAATAAATGGCTAATATCTTGTCCAACTTTTCCATCACCTCGCGTATATAATTTGAAGTCACCATTTTCGGTGCTATACATACCACTTACACCATCTAATTTACATGATAGTACATAGGGTCCCTTATATTTTTGTTTCCATGATACTAGGGCATTCGTATCAGGTTTGATTTTATCCATAGAAGGCATTTGATATGGTAATGTAACTTTATTCTTAGTTTGAACCGGTGCACCTATATTATCAAGCACCTCATTTTTGGGGTATTTCTTTTCTACATATTCCTTTACAATATCATATTCATTATCTGTCATCAACGTTGTTCGTGTATTATAATACACGTCATTTGCTTTCAGTAACATATCTGCTAATTGTTTTTCGGATAAATGTTCAAGAATATTGATTCCATTTTGTCTGAAATTTTCTATATTCTTTTCGGGCGTTTCTACTTTTGGCATTAAATTAGTTTCTTCTGTTATTTTTATATCAGTTTTTTGCAGACGTTTTTTCATAGTATATTTACGTTTTTGTTTAGGTGGTTCTTCTAGTTTTTCTTGTGCTTGTTCTTGTTCTTGTTCTTGTTCTTGGGTCTCTCTTCCAATTACAGGAACAATAACAGGTTCTTCTTTTTCTACTGAAGTAGACGGTATTATGGTTTTGAATAATGGTTCGTATACAGGTTCTTTTGGTTTCGGTTCTCTCTTCTTGCGAGTTTTCTTCTCTTTTGGTAACTTCTCTGACTTGGGTTCTTTCTCTTCTTTTGGTAACTTCAATTTTCTAGTCTTTTTTTGTTGTTTTTCTTCTTTAGCGACTGCTATTTCGCTTTGTTTTGAATCTATGCTTATAACAGACCTCCCATCTATGCGTTCTTCGGGTTTTTTATATTTCAGATGCAAATAGTCGAATATATCGCGTTCTGTTTCAAACAGATGTTCCACCTTTTCTTCCTTCATTTTCCCCTGTTCTTTCCTGTAAAGACCATGTTCGTTCAAAGAGGTTCCTTGTCTTAGCGCATGTCCTCGCATAACTGTATTAAACGACTTACTACCGGTAAAATAAAGCACTGCGAACGGATATTCTTCGGGCGATGTATACATAAAATCCACTCGTCTAGCGTGTTTATGTAGAGGCAATTTCGTGATAACCAAACATTTCGTTTTTCCCTGCGACAAAGTCTCCAAAATTATATTCTGTGTTTTCATTGCTTCCACAAACTTCGAAAACAACTTTGGATCGGCCGATGTAATAATCATATCAATATCACCCGATGACCTAGCCCCTCGTCTATAACTTCCCACAATCTCATATTTGTCTTGCGTTTTATCCTCTTGAATACCTCGAAATACATTATCAAAAACCTCGTTATATTCGTCTATTTCGGTTCGAGGGATCCTTTCCATAATATCTTCATAATATTTCAATCCAGCCTTCTGGTTTGTATTCAAAAGTTCGTCCTGTCTTTCTCTCAATTGAGCAATTGTTCGAATACCTTTTTCTACCAATTCTTTGGCTTTTTTAGGCCCTATCCCATAAACATCAGTTAACAAATTTTCTGGTAAATCTTTCTCGCGTTCAAATAGTCTTAATGTACCTGTTTCTATAAATTCACTTAATTTTGATAGAATAGTGGGTCCTATTGCCGATTTTCCTTTTAATTGGCCTATATCCGTGATATCTTCGGTCATCATCATAATGGTCTCCTGTGCTTTTGTATATGCACGACTTCGCATATGTTCCCCCTTTTTTGTCATCAAACTAGATAAACGTTCGAGAACATCGATACATATTTCATTCAGACGTTTTTTTGGCGATTTCTTGGGTGATTTACTGGTTGGTGTATTCGGCGGAGCATTCGGTAATATCCTCAATTTCAATTTTCGTGTTTTCTTTGCAATATTTTGTTCTTTTTGTACCATCTTATGTAGCTTTTCGTTCGGTTCATCGTCTTCCATTATATATACATTAATTATATATAATGTTGGATATAATCTAAAAACCTGGTTCGTCCGTGAATATCTGGGTTGCAGCTGTATTTATTGTTTTCTTATCTGTAACCAAATAAAAGAAATCCGTCATAGAACCATTCAAGTTAAAAAATATAAACAATCCTGCAATGCTAGATGCAAACACGACGGCAGCATCACGAATAAGATGTTTGAGTGGTTTCCATTCTTTCTCTAAATACTTCATTTCAAAGAGTTTCAACACACAAAACAAAAAAGTAATAAACAAAGAAATTAATATCAGTTTTTCCATACTTGTTGTCGGAATATATAATTTTTATTCATTTTTATTGATATATTATTACGCAAATAACTTGGAACTAAAATAACTCAACAATATCATCTAACACGAAATCATGGGATTTTGCTGTAACTTTATTCGAATCGTCTAATACCTCAAATCCACTTAGGTCAACTGGGTCGCCAAATATCTTGATCTTATCTTCGTCCTCCTCTTGTTGTTCTTCTAATTTACGCTGAATTGCCCTAGATGTACTAATCTCTTCTAATCTTTCGATCGTTTTTGGTGCATCGACCGATTTTATTGAGTCCGACCCGTCCAAAACCGAATCTATATCATTAAATGTTAATCTGGTAACCACTTTTTCATCATCTATATTTTGAATGGCGGGTACAACTTCTGGTATAGTTTCACTATCGATTACCGACTTGGGCTCATCTACAACTTCCTCTTTCGGTTGTTCTTCGTCTGGGATATTCTCGATAATGACCTCTTCCTCGTCCTCCATACTCTCGTCCAAATACGCTCGTATAATGGCTTCCGTTGGTATGCTTTCTCGGATAGCAATCATAATACATTCTTGCACAATCGTTTCTAATTCGCGCCTATATTTCTGCTGTTGTAATGGACTAATTTGTTTCTCAAACAAATAGACATTCGAGTAAATCTTACGAGCAGCGTTAATATAAACCTTATGAATAAAATGGTCGAGTTTCGGTATCGAAATATCTATCTTTTTCTGTTTATTACCTACTCGAACACAGGTGAGAACCTTTAATTGTATGATATGTACACATGATATAAGGTCTTCTAAATAATTACATCCACTTCTTTCAATAATACGTTTACGTTCTTCTTCTACGATAACATTATTCCACTTTGGAACTCTAGATAGTAGATTTTGGAATGTCATTAGATATTTATCCGTCTCATTGTTATCTACACATAACTGCCATGCTTCGTTGAATATCGATCGAATACCTTCTATAACGAGTGGTGTAAATATATTGACTAAGCGACTACACCATTCATTACGAGATTCGTGTAAATTGGAAATCACAAAATCATCCATTTATATTGATAAAACACATGATTATGTAAAATGGAACGAATATTATTTTTCTGGTGACTTGGACTTTACTGTCGTTCGTATCTTCTTGGGAACATCTACAATACGGGTTCTTGGCGACCAAGGATGAAGTTCTACTGGAATATCTAGATAGCCTTTGTGTGTTTTGTGTGTTTTGTGTGTTTTGTTTTTTGGTGATTTTTCGACAGGTTCTTCTAAAACAACTGATTTACGTTGGCTACCGTTTTCTAAACGTTCATATTCTTCCATGTATTCTTGGAACGTTTTGTCTATTTTCTCTTTCAATGTTTCCAATAATATATTTTTTTGATAACGTGGAAAAAAAGCATGTAAGCTATCAATATGTGATTTTAACTGTATATAATCTTTATCTGCGTCTTTGTTCGCGTCTCTGAGAAAGATAAATTCGGTTTTATATTTTTCCTCCTCATTCAAATTATAAATTGTACCCCAGCCAATCATCGGTTTTAAATGCGTTAATGTAGTGTTCATGGAAATGGATTTCATCAACTTTTGGTCGGCTTGGATTTCGCGAACTACATCAATCAATAAAAGTAATAATCTATAACGTGTGATTGGATACTCGAAAAAACGAAAATAATCACGTCTTCTACTAAATCCTCTATTAAAATAATATGTAATCATTTCAAGATTATAAACTCTATCTCGTAAAGTATTCAATTTCGCGCCACTTTCATCTGAGTATTTCATTTCTTTTGTAAAACGTCGGTCACATAGAGGTTCTTTGTTAGTAGATGGACTTGCTATCATCTTCAGAATTTGCATCAATGACAAATCTGACAGGTCAACTGACATGGGTAACATACCATCGTCATCACTTAAGCATTTTGTACCTATTATACTAGGATCAAAAATATCCGGATCGACGACGAATCCCATCTTACGATAAAGACAGTATGCATTCATGTTATAAAAAGTGCCGGCCAGTTCCAATAACCCCTTTTGTGTAAGAACTGTGTTTGACCGAATCGCATACATATAAGCTCCAATGAGTAAGCTCGCAATTCCGGATTCTCGAGTACAAATTAAATTGACGGCATAAGCAAGCGGATATTTTTTACACTCACCCTTTTGTGCTATCAAAAACCCACGAATTTTGCCCAATTTCTTTTCGCGGTTCAAATCTGTATAATTAATCTCCCAAAAAGGTCGATTTCGGCTATGAGTAATACGCTTACTGGGACGAGTGACGATTATTATTTCATAATTTGGGTCGCCAGCTATACACCTATCTAAAGACTCTCTTACATAAACTTCGTTTATATTTGGACACATTTTTGAAGCATGTTCGTATAACTTAGTAATTACATTTTCACCTTCTCTTTTAATCGCAGCATCACGTTCATTTATTCTTTGATATAATGATTTTACATTTTTGCGCGTACCGACATTCTTGGACAATCCAATACCTTCCGATAAACTTGAAACAGCAGTAGATAAAGTTATTAGTCGATAATTTTTATATTTTTCAAATACATCTTCATCGTAGTACATTATGTGGCTTAATATTTTAGGTGTAAATAGTGACATAGAACTCGGCACTCGATATATATTATTACTATAAATAATTATATAGCCAGAACACTCTTCGCGTCTTTGTTTGACCGTATGAACAAGTAATCTAATAAATATAACATCAATAGCTTTTCACATCTATATTCGGATTTTATTTTGTCGAACCATAAACATGCATCGGCGACAATGACCGACCCTATGATGTCCTTCCTTTGTTTTATCCATTCTATTAAATCTAGGCATGAACATGCGTTTTCATATAGTTCATTTGCCACATCTACTAATTCGCCATGTTCTATCGACTTCCTGTCTTTTTGATATTTGGCAAAAATGGAACCTAAATATTGTTCTATTGTAGTCGTTTGGATCGTAGAAATATTGAAGTTTTTATGTATTGCTAGATGATGTAGATTCTGTATTTGCCCATCTTCTAACACATATTCGGGTACATAAATTTCACAGAATCTCGATAAGATAGGGTTCAATAATTTCTGTTTATTTTCTACGACGATGAAAAATCGCGTATTGTAACTAAATAACTCTATACAACGTCTCAGTGCGGATTGGGCATCGATCGTCAAAAACTCAGCATTGATTAATACAATTGATTTGAATGAGAGGCCATTATTCGCTTGAATATTCGTTTTTGCAAAAAACTTGAGTTCTTCTCTTATAAATTTGATGCCTTTACCGTGCGCACAATTGACAAACATAACATTCGTCTTGATCTTTTGTTTGTCTCCGTTATAGATTTTATCAATGAAATTGTTGATAATAGTGCGTTTACCTGAACCGGTTGAACCATGAAAAATAATATGTGGTATTTTGTTGGATTTATGGAAAAAGTCCAGTTTTTCATAGATCTTATCATGAATGGGTAATTGTGACATTGGATAGTATGTTTGTAGTCGTACTTTTATATGGATTCTTCTGATTTGATAATATGATTCCAAACATCTTACTATTTTGCGCAAAAATATTATATAACATTATAATAAATGAGCAAACCTTCTATTGAAGAAAAGATAAGAGAGAATGAATGGTTATTAATGGAAGGTAATAAAATATTAAAACGAAAGGTACCAGATTTAGAAAAATTAAAAAATGAAGTAAAAGAAGCCGAAGAAATTTTACAAAAATGTAAACAGGTGCAGAATATTCAACAAAAACATGACCTTATCACAGGTATAGAGTATGAAATTTCTGTAACACGTATCGCGATGAACAGGGCTACACGAGAACTAGAAGAGTTAAGGAATTCAAAATCGAAATCAAGGTCTAGTTCGAAATCTGGTGGTTCTAAAAAAAGACGTTCTACAAAAAAACACCGCAAACGTTAGTATGCATTCAAATAATAATATGCATTCAACATCATATTATTATTATTATGAAGATTCATCCGACTTTACAATATTCAATTGCTTCGTAAATAAGTAGCGCTCTGTATGCATCGTTTTTCGATGTAAATTACAGTTTAGGCATGCAATAACCACGTTCGTTTTATTATGTCCTAATTTATTATCGATTCTTTCCAGAGTCCATTGTTTCGGTTCTCGTACATATTCATACAAAATATGGACACGATTTTTACAATAATAACATTGGTTCTCGCATTTCACCATGATTTCCAATACCGATTTGCTATCTACAAAACTGGTTTCTGTATATAGCTCTTTCTCGATATCTTGGCTACGATATCCATTGATTTTCTGCCCTATTTGTTGCATAATAAATCGGCAAATGTCGGCATGTTCCGGTAAAATACGGTCGTTTGAAATAGATTTTATATATTCAAACTGTTGGTCTGGACTCGCATATTCGCTATCCTTGCCAAGAATAATATTCGTCCATTTTTCGGTTTCTGTGATAATACGTTTTTTGGGAGGTTCTCTAGGTTTGATGATTTTTTCTTGTTTGGGTTTCTTTGTTGGTTTTGTAAAATCCACTTGCACTGTCTTTCGTGCATCTACTACAATACTATTATTCATGGTTTTTATCCTATTTTTGCTATATAATAGTAAAATATTTGTTATTATTTATGTGGGTTTTCAATAGTTTTATGTAAAAATACAAAAATTCTTTCATTTTCTCCGAAAAAAGTAGGAGGGACCTTTTTGTTTTTGGACATTTATAAAATGTCCATTTTTCAAAAGGTGGGTCGGACTTTTGTCAAAAACCCTTCAAAAATCACGTCCTTAGCATTTTGCAGTGAATTCTTAAAATGTATTTTTCAACGTCGCTGCAACCTATTTTTAACGACGAGAACGCAAAGTTCCAAAACGCTTTGCGTCATTTCCGCGCATTTTGCGTTTTTCAAGGGTCATGACAAGAATTTGTTATGATGTATGCTGTCAAGGTCTCTAATTTCTTATGCAGCGGAAATAAAATGGAAATTTTTGGAAATCGGTGGAAATGGCTGCAAATTGAGTAACAGAAAATAATATATTCTTAGGGTTTTACCATTATGGTAAGGCTAAAAAATAAATAGTTTTATGTAAATTATGGAAAGATGAAAATTCTCCGAAAAAAGTAGGAGGGACCTTTTTGTTTTTGGACATTTATAAAATGTCCATTTTTCAAAAGGTGGGTCGGACTTTTGTCAAAAAACCTTGAAATTTCATAGTCTTAGCATTTTGCAGCGAATCTTGAAAAATCATTTTTTAGGGTCGCTGCAACTGATTTTTAAGGACGCAAACACAAAGTTCCAAAACGCTTTGCGTCATTTCCGCGCATTTTGCGTTTTTCAAGGGTCATTTCAAAGAAATGTTATCATTTATGCTAATGATTGTTCAAAATTCTTATGCAGCGGAAATAAAATGGAAATAGATGGAAATAATAAATACTTTTACGTAAAACTATTCTCGAAAATTACATATTTTGTAAAATAGATTTAGACGCAATTTATTATTTCTGAATATAGTAAATAGATGGAAAGCGCGGAATGCGTAAAAGGCGTTAAGTATTTTTGTAATTATTGTAAATTCGCCACAAACCGGCTATTTGATTTTGAAAGACATAATTCTACGGTGAAACATAAAGTAAGGAAAGAATTAAGTAATATGACACCAGAAGAGATTATAAAGAGAGATCAAGAAAGACGGGAAAAAAATAAATCGATTACTTATACATGTACTCTATGTACAAAGGAATATAAGACGTCATCTGGTTTATGGAAGCATAATAAGATCTGTGTTCCTAAGCAAGAGTCTGACCAAGAAATCTCGACTGAATTGGTGAATGCGCTAGAATCGAACAAACCAGAGAACATGAAAGATATTATTGTAGAATTATTCAGGCAAAATAAGGAATTTCAAGCAACTATGATTAACCAGTTTAAAGAGGCGATGGATAATGTAAAACCCAGTATCAATAATAACAATTGTACGAACAATCAGTTTAATATACAGATATTTCTGAATGAAAAATGCAAGGATGCGATTAATTTACAGGACTTTTTGGAGAACTTGGTAGTGACAGCCGATGATTTTGAACAAACGGGAAAATTGGGGTTTGTGAACGGTATTTCTAGAATATTCGTGAATAAGTTGAATGAATTGGACGTTTATACTAGGCCACTGCATTGCACGGATTTGAAACGAGAGACGGTATATATTAAAAACGCGGATACATGGGAAAAGGAAACAGATGAGAAAACGAGGTTGAAGACTGCTGTCAAAACAATTGCACGTAAAAATCTGAAGGCATTACAGCCATGGAGTATAGAGAACCCCGATTTTCACATAAATAATACGAAATCGAATGATGAATATGTAAAGTTATCATTAGCGGCATTGGGTGCTACAACGGAAGATGAGGAGGAAAAATTCGATAATAAGATTATTAAGAATGTTCTCACGAAAGTGGTCATTGATAAAAATATAAAATAGTTCTATGTTATAGTTTTTCTTTACCATATATGGTAAGGAAAAATAAATTATATTGTATTTTACCTATATAGCTAGAAACTGAACGCTGATCTGCACCATTCACCGACTACACCTCTACAATCATCGCGTATACCAACTACTTTTCTAATTTGCTCCATATCGCCATTGTATAATTTTATAGCTTCGCGTAACTGTGTTTTTGTAAAACAATGAGCCCCATACCCATAATTACCCTTACATCTTATGCATTCACCCGTACTATCGTTCCATTCATACTCTTCAGGACACTGAGCTACATAGTTAGTAAGAACATCTGGTGGTATTTCTTTGCCGTCATCGATACCGTCCAACAATTTTTCTACTCCTTTTTCAATATCTTTAAGTCCTTTTTCCAATTTACCTGCTAAATTTTTGGCTTGGTTTGCTAAATCTTCTCTTAGTTTATCAGCTTGTCTTTGTGCAGCATCTCTAGCCGCAGCAGCATCTTCAGCCTGTTTTAGTCTTAAGTCTTCCAAAGCCTTAAGTAGTGCTTCGCCATTTTCTTTTGTAATTTGATTTAATTTCACTTGTAGATCTATTTTCTTTTGTTGAAACTCTCTTTCTTTATCCCATTGTTCTTGTTGTCGTTTATTTTGTTCTTCACGATCTTTATTTTCTTTGTCCCATTGTTCTTTCTGTAGTCTAATTTGTTCTAGACGATCTCTGGTCTCTTTGTCCCATTGTTCTTGTTGTCGCCTAGCCTGTTCTTTTTCACGTTCTTCGTCTGCCTTCAATCTATTGTATTCTTTTTGGGATTCTTCGAAAGCTTTATCGAAGTCTCTGCGTCGTGCATCTTCTTCTAATTGATTTCGATTGAATATACGGTCTTCTTCTCTTATATATCGTTTGATATCTGATAAATCCTTATCTGTGTTTCTCTTTACGTTATATAATTTGTCTTCTATGTTCGAGAGAGTATCGCTCATTCTGCTTATTCGCTCTCCTTGTTCTCGTAATTCATTTTTCGCTTTTTCCAATTGTATTCCTATTTTCTTGATTTTAATTTCAGAATCTTTAATGTACTCAATCTTTTTATCTAGACTTTCTTGTGCGCGATAAATAGAAATAGTTTCTTTAATCACGTTTTGTATTCGTTCATTACCTTTTATTTTTTGCGAAATGATATCATTTATTTGTTTCGTTGTTACAATTTTTGCTTTACCGTTGATAATAACAATTTGATTGCCTGTTTTTTTATCTTTTTGTACATTTAAAGATTTTTTAATATTTTTACTATAAAAATTGGTTCGATTTTGAGTGATGAATGCCGCTAAAAATTCGTCCTTATAACTTTGACTAGCTTTTGCGAATCTTGGGTCTTTAAATGACTGGGTTAAGAACCTTTTTATCTGTTGTTTTGCATCATTATTTAATCCTTCACTGGTTGCAAGAACGCGCTTATACATCTCATTTTCATTTGAACTTTGCCCTACGATTTTTTCCTGAGTCGCGGTTTGTGAGGACATAAAATATTATAAGTATATATATATATATATATATTAAGATGAGTATTTCAGATAATACATTAAACGTATATCTTGAGGATATACTAAAAGCAGTGAAATTAAAGAATGAAACTGATAAAAACTTGTTGAACAATTATTGTCTAAATATGGAACAGTATTGTAACATAAAAATTGGTCAAGTGAAAAAATTAATTGAGAAAATGTCAACAACTTCAACCGATATTATTGAAGGAGATTTAGTAATTCAAAATGAACAACTTGGTACAGGTGCTATTTTAAATAGTTCTAACGTTAGCGATATAGATGCCGATTTTAAAAAAGATGTATTAAAACGTTACTCTGGGTTCATAGGTCAGAGTGCATCTGAAGTTATGAAAGATGATTATGACAATAAAAAGCGAACAGTTTTATATAAATTGTTGATTAGACAATATGAAACGTGTATAAAGCAATATAAAGAACAACGGTCGGTAATATGTGGAAAAGACGGCGAACTTTGTGATACTAAACCTGTAGAAAGAAACGAAATTACAGAAGATGAATTTGATGATGATAGCGGTTATGATCCTGATGCATTTGCAAGGTTTCTAGAATCCAAGCAAAATAACTCGTCTGATGAAAGTAGCCAACCTAGTGCAACTGTTGAAGGGGGTGGTTCCAACAAGAGATTCACTAAATATAATAGAATAGAAAGAAGAAATGTCACTAGAAAAATGCACGGTGGTGCTGAACCTAACAACGCAGCACAAGATAATATAACTGTCTTATCCATGCAATTAAACAGTCATATAAGAAGTTTAAAACAATCAGTGAGTGAATATGATAAATTTGAAAGTTATACTCGCGATTCTTATTATATCTCATTGTTAGGTCTACTGATAACGAAACTAGAAATGCTCAAGTCGGGAAATGTGAAATTATCCAATTCAGAATATGAGAGACTTATAAAGAAGGATTATAACGAATTGAATTCTATAGTACCTTTTTCTAGTTTTATGAATGAACCTGCAAAAAAAATACAGGTAGGAGGAGAGCCTTTGGAAAAATATCCTATTAAAATAGACCCCAATGCAGATGTTGTAAAATTGGAGAAAGATAAATTTGAAAACGCAGTTAATGAAGCAGTTCGTAACAGTGCTCTTGATAAAAAATCTAGACCTGTTATACAACAATATTGTGAAAAATATGCTGGACACAATAGTATAAAAGAAATTGGGAAAGGTGCGATTGCTAGTTTAATTCGCAATAACCATGAAGTTATATTAAGGGAATTTATAAAAGGCGGCGCACTAGAAGGGGTAGATGAATTTGGAAATAAAAATATAAATTACCAAGTAAATAGTTATTCGTATTTACATTATGCTGCTGTTGCTGATGCATCAAACCGCGATACAGGATTTTGTAAATTACTTATCGACGAAGGCATTAACATGAATATTCCATCTGATAAACGAGAGACTGCTTTAGTTATGTTGAAAAGGTTGAACACGAGTTCCCCTTCTGCAGGTAATGACATTGTTATAAATTATTTAGAATCAAGAGCGGAAGAAGCGAAAAAACGACGAGAAGCGGAAGAAGCGAAAAAACGACAAGAAGCGGAAGAAGCGGAAGCGAAAAAACGTGAAGAAGCGGAAGAAGAAGAAGCAACTAAAAAGTTATTGGCTGAACTTGAACAAAATAAAAAGGATAAAAGGGAAAGAGAGGAAGCAAAACTACAAGAAGCAAAACAACGTGAAGAAGCGGAAGCAATACGACGTGAAAAAGCAGAACATGGATTTATACGTCCTCCTCCTGGAGTGCTTCCTCCAGACCAGTTTGATACTGAGATAAAGAGACAATCTTCTAACCCCGATGTTGTAGTAGCGGCTGAAGACAAGAATTATACAAAGACCGTAGACGAATCAAACATGGATTTTGCCCGAAAGTTTAACGAAATAAATGAATTACATGGTTTAAAGGCTTATGGTCCAGATGGAATAAATAGAGAAGAATATCGTTATGCATTAACAACTGACTTTTCAGATACTTATAACTCGGATACACTCGAAAGATATTTGTATAAAAATGGTGATGAAAAAGAGTATAGTGATGAAAAGTTGAATGAAATGGAAATAGACCCAAATTTATATTATTTTTGTGAAACCCAAAAAGGCCGAATGTTTATAAAAGGTAGTTTAATAGACAAGAGTTTATTTTTAAAAAAACCAAAAGAAGCAGTTATCATTAACTTACCCTACGGGGGAATACCTGAAGATATAATTGTTAGATACGTGAAGAGATATAATCAATATACAAAGACCATTTATATGTATTCACAAAAGCCTAATAGGTTTGATTGGTCAGCTTCGACGTCGCGTACTACAATAGATAGGTTTCGTGAAAGACATAATTCTTATGGTTGGACGGATAGCTTTAATTTTAAAAATCCAGCATCTATTGCAAGTCCTAAATCAATAGAACAATTATTAAAGATTGTAAAGAATGATGAAAATGGAACACTTGTAACGTCTAGTATAAAAAAACAACATCAAGATTTTTCTTTACAGGAACATGAAGACGAAATTACATTTAACATTGATAGAGACCCACTATTAGATGATCCTTTACTTTCGATGTTTAATTCTCTATCGAAAAGTATTGTAGATATGTTTTATAAAAAAGATGTATCAACTAAAACAGGTGACGGAACACCTAAAACCGGTGACGCAACAACTGAGACAGGTGAAGCAACAACTGAGCCAAGTGACGGAACAACTAAAACAGGTGACGGAACAACTGAGCCAAGTGACGGAATACCTAAAACCGGTGACGCAACAACTGAGCAAGTAACGGATTCAACTGCCGACCGTCAAAAACTGTACGACGCATTACTAACTGCCATAAAAAATAGAGACGAAGAAAGAAAGAAATATGTCGCTGAATCAGAAGCAAGAATCAAAAAACAACAAGAAGAGTTAGACCAATTAAAGAAAGAGAAACAAGAAGAAATGATTAAAATCCAGAAACAGGCAGATGAGGCTAGTAAAGCCTATATGGAAAAGATAAAAAAAATAACGGAAATACTTAACAAAATGAATGAAGATTACGAAAAAATAAAGGATACAGTAGAAAAGATGACGTTAGAAAATGATAGATTAATAGAAGATGTAGACAGGAAACGTGAGGAAGCAATCGTAGAAGATAGAGATATAAAAGAAAGAACAGAAAAGAACGAAGACGAAGAAGAGGAGGCATTATCAGAAATTGATGAAGAAGTCCTTAAAGCTCTGCTCGAAAGTTCGCCTGATGCATCAGAAGAAGAACAGCTACGTGCAGATATCGCAAATTATCCAGTTAGACAAAATTTGTTAGAATTTGTGGAAATCTGTAGGCAGAACTTAGATTCGGTACCTGAGTGGAGAAGTAACATAGTTCAGTTGATAATAGGATATATGTATCAATATTTGTTGCATCCAGACGATCCTAAAAAAGTCATATTGGTCGTTCCAAGCTATAGTTTGTTCAATATTGTATTAAAGGGAAATCCAGGTATTGGTAAGAGTTATACATCAGAATACATAGGTAAAGCACTAAAAGCATCTGGATTTTTAACAAGGGGCGACCTTTATCCGTTGAAAAAACCAGATCTAGTTGGTTCATACACTGGTCAAACTGCACCGAAAGTTTATAAGGCATTAAGTAGTGGTCTAGGAAAAGTAATCTTTATTGATGAGGCTTATTCGATAGCAGGAAAACAGGATAAAACGAAAGGAACATTTAATGAATTCGGTCAAGAGGCATTAGACGCGATTACTGATTATACATCAGAACATATAGGATTTTTTTCTATCGTTGCTGCAGGTTATAGTTATGAAATGAACAATCAATTTATAAATGTGAATATTGGTTTACCCAGACGTTTCCCTACACAATTAACATTAAATAGATATTCAATGTCTTCATTCTGGAAGATATTTTCCGGTCCTCTTATGAATATTGTTCCCATGAAACAAGCAAAGACGTATCACAAGGCATGTTTCGAGATATTAAACATCTTTTTCAATAATAGTCCTTCCCCACCGAATCCAAAAATGATAACAAGTAAAAATTGGTCTGAGTGGAAAAGACAAGGTTCTCAGAATCGAATAATTATTGATTTCGATATAACTGGTGCAAGATTAAATCTTACAATCGATGAAATGAACCCTATATTAATTATGAAATTGGAAGACCCAGCTGGAAATATATCTCAGTTGCGTAAAAGTGATTTTTTGAATAATAAATCAAACGATGATGTAGAGTTTTTACCATTTTCAACATTGGTTGAAAAACCGTTAATAAGAAACGGTAATATAAATGAGAACGTATCTATTACTATCAGTTTTTTAAAATCATTCTTTTTCTTTAAAACGACGAAAATAATGAACGGTGATTTCTTTCGAAGTCAGTCAGATAATCTTATCAAGTTCTCGAATACTATAATCGATGATATGTTATTTAATAGTTCCAAAATGTTCTATAAAAATTTATCGAATGACATAACGTTGAACGCGTTATGGATAGAATATTTGTACTTTTCTTTGTACTTTTCAAAAAATCCAAACTCTTCAGTAACAAATATAGAGTATAGGTTTCCTGGAAGAGATAATAGCAAGATGTATGAATATTTGAGTGAAATTGTGGATATAACAGATAGAGGGGTTCAACGAGAGAGAGAAGGCGTACCTTTATCAGATGATGCAGTTGTTAAAGAAAAACAAGAATACAATAAAAGACAGGTCGAAGAAATAGAAACTTTAGGTGAAAAAGCATTGGAAAGTTTTTTAAAAAATCCTGAACATTCACCAACATATAATCCATATGAAATAAAAAAACCAAAGACAGAATTCAACGATGAGAGTACATTTAATGTCGGCACGACAACTAAGAAAGACCAAGATAGAAAACAAAAAACAAGAAGAAATAATGCACCCGTACAAGCACCTGTACAAGAAGAAGCACCTGTACAAGCACAAGGTGGAAATAAAAGAGTAACACGAGATAATTATAGAAACATTTCAAAACATAATAGCACTAAACGAAAGGTAATTGGTGGTGTCGAACCAGATGCTGCAATACCTATTAGAAATAGAAAAAAATTTACGGTTAGAAATAAAGAACGGGCAGCTGTGGCCAAATCTATATTTGATATTTATCAACGTAAATTACAAGATGAGACAGAAGGAACAGAAAAATATGATGGAGGTTTAGTATTTGACGTGAAAGTCGGCGAAGATTTTATTACTAAAAACAAGGTAAATGAATTAAAAGATAGTTTAATAAATATGTTTGTCGACAAGAAAACGACAGAAGAAGATAAAAAGATAGAAAAAACAAAATACGAAGAGATATTGAAAAATTTTACATATCCTGACGTGTTGAATGAGAAATTTGTTTACTTATATTTATTGTTATCTGCATATGAAACCATTTATATAGAATCTATTAAAGAAGTTGCAGAATTCAATATAAAGAGTTGGTGGTTCTTCACACCTGATATATTTGAAACTATGTTGGACGTAATGGATGTTGAAGAGATAATGAAAAAATATAATAATTTAACGAGTTTGTCTGTTGTAGAACCTGGTGCAATTTCGGGTGAACCCGTCGACGAATCCGTTGTACCCGCCGAAGAAGCAGAAAGATTAGAATGGAATTAGAGCAACACGTATTTTCAGTAGATAAACAGATTTACACCTTTGGACATTTAAGTTCGCACAAAAAGAGCGAACAAAAAAAGGTTCAAAGTTAGGTCTTTTCATACCCGTGTAAAGTTTGGTTATAAGTACTCGTTGAAGCACTTTGATTACTTTTTATTTCTCTACATAAATAACTTGGTCTTTCTGTGTTATTTATCTTACAATTAAATATTTCACAAACTTTATCCATACTATCATTATGTTTCAAATAATATTTAACCGCGCTCAATTTATAATCATTACTTTTGTATTTAGTCATATAATAAATTAAGAAAAAATACTCATATTTTGTGCGAACTTAAATGTCCAAAGGTGTATATACTGAAAGCATTATCTATTATACACCTTTCACTCATTTACGCCCACAAAGTGGGCGTAAATGAGTGAAAGGTAATGTTGCCTTTGCGCATTTTCAATGCGAAAAGGTGTAATAGAGACTACTTATCTACGTCTTTACTGTCTTCTTTATTTTTTTCACTAACACGTTTCGGTGTAAGCGATTTTAATGTGGAAACCCGTTTAGCGTCCAATATTCTCAATGTAAAATTATGATTAGTTTGGTTGAAATGTAGAGTGGGAATCGAAATGATCTCGCGACGTTCTTTATCATAAACTACATCCTTCGTTTTTTGAAGCTTATTTTTATCCAAACACTCAATAAAAAATATCTTCAATAGTCTTATATCTTTCATTGGCATAGCATGTTCCTTACCATATTTTTCGGAGAATTGATGTAGTTTTTGGATTTTCACCGTCTTATCTAATTTATTCCATGTTTCCGTCTTGTTATGCTGTTTTTCATTTTCTAACATGGTCTCGATAGTTTGATACGTTATTTCATTTTGTTGTTTATTAGCAACAGAATCTTCATCATTTTTCGAAGTCGTGGGTGCAGTAAACATATTTAACCGTCGTCGTCTTTACGTTATTTAATATATATATTGTTTTAAGTCTAAGTCGTTTTATAAGTATATATTACAAAAAATTCAATATTAATCTTTTATCTGGACCATTTACATGAACAAATAGTGGGTTACGATTCTTATAGGTAACCATATTATGTTTTGTTTGACTAAAAAAACGCATATCAATATCTACCGTATTTAAAAACAGTTTATTTTCATAATCTAGCTCAATTAAATCGCTATGTTTGTTTAAAAATTGGTCAGTCCAAAATCGTTGATCATCATGCTTATCTTCGAATACGTAATTTTCCAGGCATTTACGTAATGCCCATACACGACCGATAAACATTCCACTATTTAAAAAGGGGAATTCATTATCTTGATATGGGTACTGAATAGCTAGATGTGGGTCTGGATTACAGCAGCGTTCGGAACCAAATACGATAGGTTTTATAAAAGTCAGATATCGTGTAATAACATTGGATTTTTTACCTAAATAAGCAACGTCGTATGCATCTGTAAAAAGAACTATATCATTAGCGTCTAAGTCGGGTCGTTTCAAAAAATCGGCCACTTCGCGTAGTTTTACACCGAAATTTTGATTCCCTTCCCATCCAATAAAACGGTTTTCTTGTTGTCCTAAAACCATGATAGATTCATCTTCGTTATTATTTACGGTTTCAATAATCTTATTGAGAACTCTATGAGGTTTAGTGGCAACCGTAATATAGTAAAAATTTGATAAATTTTGCATCTTATATTATTTAGCAATATTTTCTTATATTATTTACAAGAAAAAGAGATATACATGCTATTTTGTGTAAAATAACTTTTAACGTAATGGTATAAATACTAAACTCTATTTATTATAAGAAGAATGTTATCAGATTCTGATTATGTACCGAGTAATTCGGATACGGACTCAGATATTATATCGATTGAAGAAGATGAGATGGATTTGAGTGAAACCGATATAGCGGACGTAACCGAAGATATAATGTATTTATTCAACGAATTAGTGACGGCTAATATCCAATCTTTATCATCAACCAAATTTTATGAGACAATGATAAATGATATTGTTGAAATCATTTCGTCCGAATGGCAAGAATACGGAATTGCTGATGTGGACGATGACTTATTCGTCGAAATACAAGAATTAGTAGAACAAATAGTTGATTTTTTCGTTTCGTCGATAGGACCAAGACGGTCGATTAAATATGCGTCATCGTTGCCCGAAACTACGAAGAATAGTATCGTGCACCAAGATTTGATAAATAAAATACGGTCTTTACAAAACATTCCACAGCCAAAACAGAAGACGAGAGAATGGTATGAGTTTCGATATGGGCTGATAAGTGCAAGTAACTTATGGAAAGTATTTGGTTCAGAAGCACAGCGTAATAATTTGATCGCGGAAAAATGCGTACCATTCGAATCGTTCCAAAGTAAGAATCAGTATATGAATACCGAATCAGCGATGCATTGGGGCAATAAATATGAACCCGTCACTGTTATGATATATGAAATCATGTTTGGAACACGCGTCGGAGAATTCGGATGCATTAGACATCCCGAACATCTATTTATAGGTGCGTCGCCGGATGGTATTAATATCGACCCGGCGAATCCGGCATTGTATGGTAGAATGTTAGAAATCAAAAACATTGTGAATCGTGAGATTACGGGTATCCCAAAAGAAGAATATTGGATTCAAACGCAGATTCAAATGGAAACATGTGATTTGGATGAATGCGACTTTATGGAAACGAGATTCAAGGAATATAATGACGAAGACCTCTTTTATGAAGACGAAGAACACGAGTACAAGGGTATTATTTTACATTTTATAGAACGAAATCTAACCAAAGATTCGATGCCTATTTATAGGTATATGCCAGTTGAATTATTGATGAGTCGCGATAAAGATGAAATAAGTGAATGGATCACTATGGAACGAAGTTTAGCAAAAGAAGAGGGGTTGGTTTTATTCACTAGAATATATTGGTATTTAGAAGAATTTTCATGTGTGTTAATTGAGCGAAATCGCGAGTGGTTTATGAGTGTAGTCCCGAAGATAGACGACCTATGGCAACAAATCATTGAAAAACGGAAAGAAGACGTGAAAAATAATGAATTAACTGTTGTCAAATTATCAATATAAGCAAAACAATATAGATATATTTCAATATATCTATATAAGTATGACGAGTCCTGCTAAATCCGCTGCATTTCCCGAGATAATGACATCGAATGATGAAATGTATGTAACAAAACGTAATGGTGCAAGTGAAATTGTTTCATTTGATAAAATCTTGAATCGTATCAAGAAATTGGGCCAAGATATCAAAATTAATTATACAAATTTGGTGATGAAAGTGATAGACCAATTATATGATGGTATTTCGACGACAAAGATTGACGAACTTTCGGCTGAACAATGTGCTAGCATGGCGTCCATTCACCCAGATTATAATGTGTTGGCGGGTCGAATCACAATTTCGAACCATCATCGCGAAACATCGGATAATTTCGTCGATGTGATGACACAGTTATATCAATACAAGGATAAACATGGAAAACAATCACCGCTAGTATCAGACGCGTTATTCGAATGCGTCGTGAAATACGGTGTCGAATTGGAGGCGATGATTAATTATGATAACGATTTTTTGATTGATTATTTTGGTTTCAAGACACTGGAACGTGCATATTTGATGAAAATCGATAAAAAAACGGTGGAACGCCCACAGCATATGTGGTTACGTGTTGCTATCGGAATCCATTATGAGGAAACCAATGTTCACTATGACAACAATGCGATTCTCGATAAAATCCAAGAGACCTATCAACTCATGTCACAAAAGTACTTCACGCATGCTACTCCAACTCTGTTTAATTCGGGAACACCCCATCAGCAAAATTCGTCATGCTATTTGATAGCATTAGAAGAGGATAGTATTGAGGGTATTTATAATACATTGAAAGATTGTGCAATGATTTCAAAGTGGGCAGGAGGAATCGGTTTGCATATTCATAATATCCGAGCATCTGGTTCCCATATACGCGGAACTAATGGACAATCCAATGGAATTGTTCCCATGTTACGAGTGTTTAATAATACAGCCAAGTATGTTGATCAATGTATTAATCCTGAAACTATTATTTATACAACACATGGTCCTAAACAGATACAACATTGCATTGCAGGTGAAACCGAAATTTGCAATTTAAATGGCGATATAGAAGTTATTGAAAATGTATTAGAACATTCATATGATGGAGATATTCTGGAAATTGAAATAATGCATTCTATTACACCATTACAGATTACTTTAGAACATCCGGTTTATGCATTGACCGGACAAAAGAAAGGTCTCAATTATAAAGTTATTAAGAATAGATTGGATAAAAAGATTTGTGATTTTGAATGGGTCGACGCCAAAGATTTGACAACTGATGATATGCTAGTATTTCCAATACCAAAACATAGTAAAGATATATCTAATATCTCTGAAGATGATTGTTATTTATATGGTGTTATTATGGGCGATGGTTCAATGTCGAATGATACAGAAACAACTGGTTACGTTTCTTTACATACAACCAATAAAAGACACATTTTAGACTTTATGATAAAATATTTTGATGATAGATATGTAAACTACAGAATAGATACAGATAATAACACTACAAGAATTCGATGGAATAGATGTATTCATTTACCTTTTAGATATAACGATTTTTATGACGAAAATAAAGAAAAGCGGGTGCAGCCTAGATGGTTGAATTTACCTATTGAAAAGTCAAAATTTATTTTGAAAGGGTTGTTAGATACCGACGGTTGTAATAAGGGCGAACTTGTATTTGATAGTACATCATATAATTTAATTGAATCGGTTAGATTTTTGACAATGAGAATGGGTGTTTTAACAAGTGGATATATTCGTGACCGCGTCGGCGAGTCGCACATGACATCACGTGGGATTATAGAAAATAAAAGAGTTAGTTATTGTTTACGTATTCCCAAAACAGAAGATATATGTGAATTGATGAAAATAGAATTTGATAATAAACAGTTTTTTAAATTTATGCGTCATAATGACTTATTATTGACTCGTATTCAAAGCATAAAGGAATCGAAATACAAAGGTATATTGTATGATTTACAAATGAAAAAACAACATGATTATTTAATCCATAATGGATTGGTTCATAATGGAGGTGGAAAGCGTAATGGTTCATTCGCCATTTATTTGGAGCCATGGCACGCAGACATCGAATTTTTCTTACAAATGCGCAAGAATCACGGTGACGAAGAGCTGAAAGCACGTGACCTTTTTTACGCACTCTGGACGCCAGACCTCTTCATGGAACGCGTCAAGGCAGACGGACAATGGACACTTATGTGCCCAGATGAATGTCCGGGCTTAGCAGATGTATATGGCGACGAATTCAAAAAGTTGTATTTAGAATACGAGCAATCAGGAAAAGGGCGTAAAACGATGAAGGCACGTGACTTATGGTTTCAAGTGTTGGACGCACAGATGGAAACCGGTACACCCTATTTATTATATAAAGATGCCTGTAACAAAAAATCGAATCAGAAAAATCTTGGCACCATAAAATCGAGTAATTTATGTGTTGCTCCCGAAACAATGATTCTAACTGAACAAGGCCATAAAGAAATACAAACTTTGGTAAATACGAAAGTAAATGTTTGGAATGGAAAGGAATTTAGCGAAGTCGATGTCGTTCAAACAGGACAAGACCAAGAATTAATTACTGTAGAAACTGACGATGGTTGTCGTATTGAATGCACCCCATACCATAAATTTTTCATACAGAACTCATATAATAAGAAATCGATAAAAACGGTCGAAGCCAAAGATTTGAAAGAGGGCGATAAAATAACAAAATGCGAATACCCAGTTATCGATGGTAAAGAAAAAATGAAGTATGCATACACACATGGATTCTTTTGTGGAGATGGTACATACGGAAATGTAAATGATGAACAAAGTCCCTGTAAGTTTAAATCGCTATCTGGACATTACTATTGTGCTAGCCATTTAGACTATGAAACTGATGAAATGGTAGAACAGTTAAAAAATACTAAGAACACGAATAATATAAAACCAAACAATCGTTGTAATGCTATGTCTTACGAAAAGAAAGCAATGATTTATTTATATGAAGATAAAAAACAACTAATAGACCATTTCGATTATCGCAGTAAAACAGAAAATAATGTATCTATTCGTTCTCCCAATACAAAAGATGGTGTAGAATTAGAAAATTCAGTACAATCAATGACAACCCGCATAGTATTAAATTTACCAGTAGATATTGATGAGAAATTCTTTGTTCCAATGAATAACACGCTTTCTGACAAAATGGAGTGGTTTTCGGGTTACTGTGATGCAGACGGAACAATTGCCAAGAACGGCACAAATCTACAATTACAAATCTCATCAGTGAATCGAACATTCCTAATGAATATAAAATTAATGTTACAAACATGTGGTGTAAATCCAAAGTTAAAATGTATGCGTTTGGCAGGTACGAGTTATTTACCTGATGGTAAAGGGGGTCACAAATATTTTGATACACAGTCTATTTATCGATTGTTAATAACATCAGTTGATTTACAGAAATTGGTTGATAATGGATTTTCAACTAGACGTTTGAAGATTGATATTACTACACCAAATCGTGCGGCCAGCCAATTTGTAAAGATAAAGTCTGTTACAAATACAGGTCGCATTGATGATACATATTGCTTTACTGAACCAAAACAACACGCAGGAATTTTTAATGGTATCTTGACATCACAATGCAGTGAAGTCGTGCAATATTCAGACGATAAAGAAACCGCAGTATGCAATTTGGCGAGTATTGGCCTACCTACATTTATAGTAACTGACCCTATAACTGGTAAGCCATACCTTGACTACGCACATCTACATAAAGTCGTAAAAGTGGTGACATATAACTTGAACCGAATTATCGATGTTAATTTCTATCCTACACCAAAAACGGAGCGAAGTAATAAGCGTCATAGGCCGATAGGAATCGGTGTACAAGGCTTAGCCGATGTATTTATGTTGTTGGAGCTGCCCTTCTCGTCTGAAGAAGCCAAGACAATAAACAAACATATTTTCGAGACGATATATCATGCAGCCGTCGAGCAGTCTTGTGAATTGGCAGAACGCGATGGACCTTATGAGACATTTGAAGGGTCGCCAGCACAACGGGGACAACTACAATTTGACCTATGGCTAGCCTTTGGTGGAAAGGATGAAGGTGGAAAAACAGAACACAACAATGACCGTTACGATTGGAAATCACTTAAGGAACGTGTAAAAACACATGGTTTGCGTAACTCACTGCTCTTAGCACCCATGCCGACTGCATCGACGAGCCAAATTCTAGGATATAACGAATGTATCGAGCCAATCACATCAAATATTTACAATCGTCGAACCATTGCTGGTGAATTCATCATGGCAAACAAGTATCTAATGAATGATTTAATCAAACTAGACCTTTGGAATGAACGAATCAAGAATAGTATTATAGCAAATCATGGCTCAATTCAACATATTGATATTATTCCACAAGAAATACGTGACCGATATAAGACGGTTTGGGAAATACCGATGAGAAATTTGATTGATATGGCTGCTGATCGTGGTATCTACGTATGTCAGAGTCAGAGTTTGAATCTATGGCTCGAAGACCCGACGTATAGCAATTTAACGTCGATGCATTTTTATTCATGGTCGAAAGGATTGAAAACGGGCATCTATTATTTGAGACGTCGAGCGAGACATCAGGCTCAGCAATTTACAATTGAACCAGAGAAAAATAGTACGACAGAGGGTAAGATTTATGAAGAAGCCGAAGAAGAGATTTGTGAGATGTGCTCAGCATAGAAGAAATCAAACGGTTCATATCCATATCCCCTAAACAATAGAAATCACACATGTTTTTGCTACGTAAGTTATTATCTAACTATAAAACATATAAGACAATAAAAATCATGTCACAAAGTGATTATTTAAAATATAAACGTGTAGCAACCATATTAAAAATCGATAATAATACATCAAAACAACCCCGTGTTTTTGCATGTCAGGATTATACGAATTTCAAAGAATTTACTTTAGAGAATACGATTATTAATACAGATGTAAGATATAACAACTTAACGCCTTCTGGTGATGTTCATATTTTTGGAATGAACAAGTCGGTAACAAATTGCCCCACATTTCCTGTATGTAAAAATACGAACTTACGAACAAACCGTCTTGCTAATTCAACCGTATATTTTACGCCCAGACCTCAACCAATTACCATCAAAGAGTTCAATGAGGGAACAAATATGAAAACACACTGTAAATGTGGCGTAAATGCGGTTCATTCCAAAAAATATAATTGTCAGTGCGCGGTAGGACGCTTTGGTATTGTGCGATAAAAAAGTTGTATTGTTTTTATCAAGTGAGCAAATATTTTTTTAAGGGCTATCGATATTATGTCGCATTTTCAAGTAACACTGCAAACATACTTCAACGTCTACCATTGAATTATGTAAATTCGCCGGCATTTCGCCACCAAATAATTTATGATGAAGCTCCGATAGTTTCGGAAATTTGCGTCTAAGTTGATTTTTAGAATCGGGCACCGTAATATTACATAGGTTAGTACCCTTTCGCATCGTACAATATCGGTCAATATGATTTACTTTTTCATGAATAGGATTAAATAACATCAAACAGTCGGCCATGTTTTGTTGAATGATTGCAGACTGGTTTCGCTCTAGTTCAACCAATATCATTTTTGTGTCAAATTCTAGATTATGGGCTACTAACCCCTCACACGTCTTATATGCTTTATAGAAATCATATAAGACAGTACAAATCGACTGACCTCGTTCCGAACATATTTGTTTAGTAATTCCGGTCAATTGACTGACAAAATCGTTGATTACGACGGTATCCGGGACATTTACATAAGAATCATATTTTTGTTTTATAGTGCGGGTTTCCATGTCATATATTGCGAAACTCAACTGCAGTATATGTGGATATTGGTCAATGGATGGCCCTCCACCCTGTTTGTCTGGAACTCTTTTCGGTAGTAAGCCAGTGGTTTCTACATCGAATACCAGATAATAACGTCTACGAAGTGGTGCGGTAATAATAGTATTCATTTTACAAGTTTTATGCAAAATCGTATTTATAGAAAAAGAGATTCAATTTTTCATGCTATTCAATCTTTATATCATATAATTCATTACATACTTTTTGTATATAAAGGAAAAAGGTTTTCAATTTATAAATATGCACTTCATCTAAATAGGTGATTAGTGGATAATCTTCTTTGAATTCATACTGTAAAATCGTGTCAAACGATTGTCCTATTAGAGTTCTCAAATAGGCATCGTGAAAATAAAGTTCAATGTTCTCATATAAATAATCGTCTAATTCAATAATGTATTCTGAGAACTTAGGGTCGCCTATGGATGGTGGCTTGGGAACCCATGTAGAACGAGACTTTTGGATTTTAGCTGTAACACTATCTTCGTTATTTTCTACTCTATAATGATAATATTGTTCGCAAATACGTATGAAAATTTGGTCATCATTCATGCGTCTCAAATATTCACCTAGCAACACGTCACAACATTGATGGTTGACTATATCTTCATAAGAATGAATGGCTAAATAGAATCGGCGTAAGGTCTCGATATTTAGACAGTAACACCAATATTCATGACGTTGTTCGCGATGTTCTTTACCGAAAGAGCTTTCATATACACCGGCAATGGGCCTTTGTTCTTGTTCTTGTTGGGTTTGTTGATGCTGTTTTTCTAGTTCGATCGCTTCCATGAAAACCTTGACACGGTCTTTGTCATAAATGTCATCGTCATCGCTGAAAAAAATCCATTCATAATTCTTTTCTGTAATTTCGGGGAAGAGTAGGGCGAAATGTCGCATTTGTGGTGTTTTTGTTCGGCGCATAAGAATCCATAAATAGGGGAATGCGTTTATTGTCTCGTTCTCTGAAACGGTTTGTATAAAGCTATCTCTAATCTCATTGTCTTCGAAAGAAATGGACAAGTAGATGGGTGTTGTATAAGTTTGTTGTATTAAAGAGTGGAGGGTTTCCATTAATAAGGGAATACGATCAACTTTGGTCATATGAGATGCAACTAAAATACATGGACCACCCGACATTTATATATATACCACTCTTTATAAAATTTTTATATATTTTATCGAAAAAAACATAAACATATTGGCGTAAAATTGTGTATCGGTCGAGACATGTCTAATTTTATTCATCAGGATAAATATACATGTACATTTGTAACATCGTTTATAGATATTTATGAGACACAGTTTGAAGACAAGTCGGTCGAATGGCGATTCGATAAATTTCGCGATATTGCAGAAACGGGGATTCCGATTTGTGTGTATGTTGACCCTATCAACTATATTCTTTTACAGCATTTTGTCATAGATTACCCGAATATTAAGATTATGAAGAGAGTGACGATATGGGAAACAGAGATTGGTAAAATAGTTGCACAGGTTCGTGGCGAAGGTTTGGAGGTTAATTTGCCCGAATGGCGAAATGAACCCAAAGATATCGATGAATATATGATATTGATCAATTCCAAGACTGAATTCATGGCTGATGCTGTCCATCATAATCCTTTTCAAACCGAGCATTTTGCATGGATAGATTTCTCTATTTCGTATGTATTTCGAAACAAGTATGAAACGATGAGATATTTGGATATACTATCTAGACGCACATTTACAAGTCAGCCCTTTTTACTTTTACCCGGTTGTTGGGATAGAATAGGGGAGGATTCTACGGAATCGATCATGAATCATGTATATTGGCGATTTTGTGGGGGTTTTATCTTGGGTGATGCTAATTCTATTTTAGATATGCATGCTCGATATTTGCGATATTATCCGGCATTTTTGAGAGAACATAGGAAGTTGATTTGGGAAGTGAATTTTTGGGCATGGTTAGAGGCGAATAGTGGTTGGTCGCCGAACTGGTATAAAGCGGATCATAATGATAGTATAGTACAAATTCCTGTGGATAAATGTTGTTTGAGTATGAACGAACATTTGGTGATCCATAACTATGATTACCCGAAAATTGATACGTATGAACCGATGCAGGCGTCGTATATTGAAATAGGTGGCCGGCATTTCTTGAATACTAGATATGTCAATTATTGGTATTTAGATTCGGGACATTGCCATATTAACCATTGTGATGATATTATTATTACGAAGAATTTGGTGGTGGAATTAGATGGCGAAACACTGATACCAATCGGCCCATTCAATGAGATGCAGGATAATTCGGTGAGATTACATAGCTATGGGGCTTATTTTTACGGTTTAGAGGATATTCGATTGTATGAATTCGATGGACAAATACGGTTTATCGCTACGAATATCAATTATTCTCCGACGGGGCATAATATGATGGTAGTTGGCGAATATCAACCAGATGAACGTTGTTATGAGAATTGTCGTCTCATCGAGCCGCCTTACCAGAGTTGGTGCGAAAAGAATTGGATACCGGTCAACCATTGTCCGAACAATGGTCAGTCGGAAAAATTCATTTATAAATGGCACCCTATGGAGATAGGCGAAAGACGGGTTGGCGAGAATGGCATGGAAAGGCTGGAGATTGTGGCGTCTTATGATATTCGAGAACCGGAGTTTCATCGAGTACGAGGTTCTACACCTTTCGTAAGGTTGAATCATTATTTAGTAGGAATTGTACATTTTAGCGAATGTACTTTACCGCGTAGATATTATCATATTATGGTGGCCTTAGATGCGGATACGTTGAAACCCATGAAATATTCGGAGATTTTCCATTTCCAACATGTAGGAATTGAGTTTTGCATAGGATTAACGATACGAGATGATGATTATGTATGTTGGATTTCGAAGTGGGATAGAGAACCGGCTATGGTAAGAATTCCTATTGAGAGGATACCTTTGTGCTTCGATTTTGCGTAATTTTGTAGGTTATGTATAAGATAATATTTTATAAGGATAATATAAAATAGTATGACTGACGCGAATAGTGATTTTGACAAGTTATATGAATCATATAGAAAAGACCCTAATTTTTTAAATAATAAAGTAGTATCAATATTTGTGGACCATTGTTTAGTTGAGAGTAATGGTAAGAGAATACCATACTACTTATTAGGTCATGCTGTATCAATAATAGATATAGAAGATTATGTTGGAAATTCGGGAAACACCAAACCATTCACAATCGAATCATTGGAAACCATACTTGTAAGTCGTGGACAAAATATAAAGAAACAAGAAATTGGTGATTCTCCTGATATTTTAACGAGAACACCAGTTGGTAATTGTATGGTAATAGACATAATTTTTAAAGATGGCGATATAAATTTAGTAAACAAACCATATAGTGTATCTGTATCAACGTGCCCAAAAATTATAAAAGATAAGATTTTAATAACGAATGAATCTGATTTTTATTATAAAAAATTTATAAATGATGAAAAAAGCGGTCTCATCGATGTCATGGTTGATACTTTAATAATAACAACAACTGGACAAAAAACACAGTTAACAGCTGATTATTCAAATATATTTGGGTTTATTGATAAAGTTTTGATAACCTTAAATAAGGAGGCAGAGTTTAAAGCTGTTATAAATAAGGTAAAGGATAGAATGATAGAATTTATTAATAACAAATTTAGTTCTGGTATATCAGTAAATAGAGAGAGTTATTGCAGAAATGGTATTACATTTATGCTAAAATATATAGAAAAGTTATTATTTAAGATTTTATTTAATATTGAAGATTCTGAAGTTATTTTTACTGATATTATAAGTAAAAAGGTATCAAAGATTGAATATAATATTGATTTTGATGCGATGATGGCAAAGTATGGGTTTAATCAGGGTTGGGGTTTGGGTTTGGGGTTTCTTGGCGGTCATAATAATACAAAAAAATCGAAGGTCAAAAATTCGCGTAAAACGAAAAAAAAGATTTAGAGAGTTTAGCTGAAATGTTATCTTATTATAATATATATATCTATTTATAATGTCTTGGTTAGGTTTTGGTCAAGCTACTGCAGCTTCTGCACAGCCCACAATCGATAATTATGATATGGATTTAAAAGTATATGTTCGTTCTGGTACACCTTTATTTAAATTAAGTTCTATTAATAGTCCTGGCGATAATAATACAGCTGACAGTGTTAATGCTGGAACCGCACCAGGTACGTTTACGGATAGTATAATGAAAACATTTTATGGTAATGATTATAATACGGTTGCAGCTGCACCAGTAACAACACCTGCACCAAGTGCAGATGCAGTAACAGTAACACCACCAGCATCAGTAACAACTGCATCATCAACACCAGCATCAGTAACATTAGTAAACGAACAAATATCTGTTCTCGATAAAAAAATAGCTGAGTTAAATGGTAGAATAAATCGTTATCCTAAAAACTTAACAGGTAAAGACGCAAGTGAAAAGGGAGTGTTAGTAAATGAAAGACAAAAGTTAAACCAGGAAAAAGTAAGCTTATTAAATTTATTAACTCCTACAAAAAAAGGAGGTAGACGAACAAGACACGTACGCAAAGGAAAACACGCAAGAAAATCACACAGAAATAGAAAGCATACAAAACGTTATTTTGAGTTCTTCTAATAACGAATTGTGAAAACAAACTATTTTAGGATTTTTATCAATACTCATATGTTATTCGATAATAAACATATTTATCATCGAATCGTAATTAGGTTATATCGTACTATATATAAATATACATTAATAATATATATGTCAACTAAAGGAATAGAACTTCAAGAATTCAATAAAAAAAAAATCAATAATGTTACAGAGGAATTAGCACATGAATTATTCAAGAAATTGACTTCGATAAAAACAAGATTAGCAGAAGAAAAACAAAAAAAACACGACGAAGATGCTAGATTAGCAGCCGAAGCAGAACGTAAAAGAATCGCAGAAGAAGCAGAACGTAAAAGAATCGCAGAAGAAGCAGCAGCGAAAAAGAAAGCAGAAGAAGATGAGATAAAAGCTAGACTAGCAGCAGAAGCAGCTGAAAAAGCTAGAAAAGAGACAGAAGAAGCTGATCGTAAAAGAATCGCAGCTGAAAAAGCAGCAGAGGAAAAAAGAACTAGAGAAGCAGCAGAAGCAGCAGCATTAGCAGAAAAAGTAGCACTAGCAGCTGCAGAGGAAAAAAAGAAAAAAGAACTATTGGCATTGAAAGCTCTTATTGAGGCAAATACGTCAAACCAAAAAGAAATAATTACAACCGTAACCAATGCTATTGTAACTGGAATAGAAGGTGCAAAGAGTCAGGCTATACAAAAGGAAACTGAGCGAAAGAAAGCAGAAGAAGCAGAAAAAGCTAGAGAAATAGCAGCAGCAGAAGCAAAAGCTAGAGAAATAGCAGCAGCAGAAGCAAAAGCTAGAGCATTAGCAGAAGCAGAAGAAAAAGCTAAAGCATTAGCAGCAGCAGAAGAACAAGAAAAAGCAAGAGCAGCAGCAGAAGCAGCAGCAAAAGTTAAAGCGGACGAGGACGCAAGAATACTAGCAGAAGAACAAGAAAAAGCAAGAATACTAGCAGAACAAGAACAAGAAAAAGCAAGAGCATTAGCAGAAGCTGAAAAATTAGCAGAAGAAAAAAAAACTAGAGAAGCAGCAGAAGCAGCTGAAAAATTAAGATTAGCAGAAGAAGAAGCGAAAAAAGAGAGAATAGCACAAGAATTATTGGCCAAAAAAGCTCTAATTGAGTCAAGTAAATCAAAACAAGAAGAAATAATTACGACTGTTACAAATGCTATTGTATCTGGCATACAAGGCGCAAATACACAGGCTAAACAAAAAGAGACTGAACGAGAGTTGGCTAGGCTAGAAAAAGAAAAACAAGAAAAACAAGAAAAAGCTAGATTGGCAGCAGAAGCGGAAACAAAACGATTAGCAGATTTAGCTGCAGCAGAAGAAGCGGAACGTAAAAGGCAAGAAGAAACAAAACGATTAGCAGATTTAGCTGCAGCAGAAGAAGCGGAACGTAAAAGGCAAGAAGAAACAAAACGATTAGCAGATTTAGCTGCAGCAGAAGCTGAGCGTAAAAGGCAAGAAGAAGCAAAAGCAAAACGAGCAGTCGACCAACAAAAGCAGTCAAACATAATATCGAAAACAATAGAAGTTATCCAACAAGGCGTTGATGGTGCACAAGCAGAATCAAATGAACGTATAAGATTGGCGGAAGAAGCAAGAAAAGCAGAAGAGACAAGAAGAGCAGAAGAAGCAGCAAGATTAGCAAAAGAAGAAGCAAGAAAAGCAGCAGAAGAAGCAGCAAGATTAGCAAAAGAAACCAGAGATAGAGAAGAAGCTGAAAAAGCGAGATTAGAAGCTTTAGAAGCGGAAAGATTAGCAAAAGAAGCTGCCATGAAGGCAACTATTGCAAAACAGCAAGAACTCATAACAGGCGTAACCAATGCTATTGTAACTGGCATAGAGGATGCAAAGGTACAAGCAGCAGCAGAAGAACAAGAAAAAGCTAGAGAAAGAGCATTAGCAGAAGAAAAAGCTAGAGAAAGAGCATTAGCAGAAGAAAAAGCTAGAGAAAGAGCATTAGCAGAAGAAAAAGCTAGAGAAAGAGCATTAGCAGAAGAACAAGCTAGAGCAGCAGCAGCAGCAGAAGAACAAGCTAGAGCAGCAGCAGAAGAAGAAGAACAAGCTAGAGCAGCAGCAGAAGAAGAAGAACAAGAACAAGCTAGAGCAGCAGCAGAAGAAGAAAAATTAAGATTGGCACAAGAGAAACTCAGTCTAGAGGTAATAACAAAAACCGTAGCAACTGTAAATTCTGTACTGGTTGCAACTGAAGCAGCAGTAGCTAAAAAGAAAGCTGATGATGCTGCAGCAGCAGAAGCAGTAGCGAAAGCAGCGAAAGAAGCAGCAGAAGCTAAAGCAGCGAAAGAACGTGATGAAGAAGCAAAACAATTATTGTTAAAACAGGCTGCAGAAGCAAAAGAAGCGGAAGAAAAAGCTAGATTGGAAAAAGAGCAAGCAGATAGAGAAGCTGAAGCCAAAGAACAAGCTAGGCTAGAACAAGAAGCTGCCGAAGCAGAACGAGTCAGGTTAACGGAAGAACGAAAAAGTCAAGAAAATGCCCAAAGAGGTGTAATCACAACAACATTAAACGCTATCAATCAAGGCATAGAGGGTGTAAAAAGACAAGTAGAAATCAAAGATAATGAGCGAAAAGAACTAGAACAAGAAAAAGCAAGAATAGCAGCACTAGAACACGAAGAACGAAACAAACAGCGAGATACAGTAACGAATACAGTATCGACATCTGTATCAACGATCAAAGCAGGCATTGATGGCGCGCATGAAAAATCAAACGCACTAATAATGAATGCAAAAGCAGCGGAAGCCGAAGAAGCCGAACGTAGAAAAGAAGAAGCGATAGAAGCAGAAAAGGCATTAGCTGCAGAAGCTGAAAAGAAAAGACAAGAAGCTGAACAAGCTGCAGACGCAGCAGAAAAAACACGATTGGAACAAGAAGCAATGGCTGCAGAACAAGCTTCCGAAATGAAAAGGCAGGAAGCTGTAAAAGCAGAAGCAGCACAAGTAAAAGCGGAAGCGGAAGCACAAGCACAAGCAGTACGTATAAAGCAAGAGCAAGATGCAATTTTAGCAGAACAACAAGAAGCTACCCAAAGATTGGTTTCTAACGTGATAGATGTATTAAAGCAGTTAATCGTGATACCTAGCGTACAACCCGTTCCAGTAACTTATAGTCCTATTGAAAATGCAGGTGAAATTTTAACAAGGTCTCTGTTTACATTGGATAATCCTACAATAGATAATAATAACATGATGATTCTTTATTTAGAAAAATGCGACGGTAAAATTAAATTACGACGTACTAGTAATGTAATCAAAAATAAGGATAAACCGGCTGGTTTCAATGAACTTAAACCCAGTGATTTAGTCACTCTGTTCGAATCTTTCCAGCAAAATAAAAATGTAAATTCGATGAGAATAGGTATTTTATTTAGCGATGAAAAGTTGTATATCAATAATGATATTCGAGAATTTGCGTCGGCAAATATATGCGAGGACGGCATAGATTTTGATGATGGGAAAATCCATTGATGGAAAAATATTATATAATGAATATATATATATAAGTAAAAATGGCTACCTATATTGATAATAATAAACCATTTTATATAGAAGGAACCATAACACCGGCAAATCGTAGCGCGGTTGTTCGTCTTAAACAAGACGAAAAAAGTACTGGATATATGCAGGTTACACCGGAGTCAGAACCAGGAGTTATTGCGAATAGCTTGATACAAACACCATATGCGGGTACAGAGTATATTGATGAAGCACCATTAAAAGGTAATGCAGAACCTACCTTCATGTTGGAAAACAAGATAAATGCACTTGTAACTGAGAAAGCAAGAATTTTTAGTCTAGTTAACATGGATAAGGCAACTAAGGCAGCTAAAATAAGTGAAATAGATGATCAAATACGGGGGTTAAAATTAAAAATAAATTATCGTTCAGGAAGTGCCGGATTCGACAATGTTGTTAAATATGCCAATATACCTGGACCAACACCCAATATAGTTAGTGGTACGTTAGGTGCAACTACTGATGCAGTTAGTGGTACGTTAGGTGCAGCTACTGATGCAGTTAGTGGTGCGACCAATGCAGCCACTGGTGCAGTCACTGGTACGTTAGGTGCAACTACTGATGCAGTTAGTGGTACGTTAGGTGCAGCTACTGATGCAGTTAGTGGTGCGTTAGGTGCAACTACTGATGCAGTTAGTGATACGTTAGGTGCAGCCACTGGTACGTTAAATGCAGCTACTGGTGCAGCTACTGGTGCGACCAATGCAGTCACTGGTGCAGCTACTGGTCTAGCTACTGGTGCGACCAATGCAGCTACTGATGCAGTTAGTAGTGTGTTAGGTGCAACTACTGGTGCAGTCACTGGTCTAGCTAATGGATTCAGTAATTTGTTTGCACCAAGACCAACAGAAGCCGAACTTAAAAATGGATTAGCAGGAATAAACAAAAATAGCACTAGAGGTGGAACGAGAAGACGACGAAAACACCACAAAAATAAAACCAATCATAGAGTCAAGAGAAGAACAACAAATAAAATGTTTAAAATGTTCGGTTTTGGCAGAAGACGTAGAACAAAACATGCAAAATAAAAAATACAATAATAACGTTATAACAAAAAAACATAATACTATTATATAATAGTACTATGACCAGTTTAGACAATAATAAATTAGGGACAGATTTATACAATCTTTTATCAAAAGTAAAAGTAAATAATTCTAGTAATAATGCAGCCAATAGTTTAGTACAACCGAATAATAACGATGTATTATCAAATGTTGTAAATGTTGTTCAGACATTGAGCGATATACCAAGATCTCCAAATAATGGTAATGAATATACAGAAACACCAACTTCAGTAGATTTACCTTCGGTAGAAACAAATCCCGATATAACTGACCAAATAGATATAAATAATCCAAATGAGCCTAGTTATCCAGGTGTTCTTACATCTCCTACAATAAATGAAGGACCAGGTCCAAGTCCTATACAGTCGAATAATAACGATGTATTAGCAAAGATAGTAAATGTTGTTCAGACATTGAGCGAACGAAATGCTGATGGGCAAGAAACAGGTTCAAGTCAAAGTCAAATCGCTGTTGAACCATCGGTATTACCAAAAGTAATAGACGTAGTTAAAAACGTAAGTCAAAAACAACCTGATGGTCCTAGTCCTAGTGCTATACAGTCGAATAATAACGATGTATTATCAAATGTTGTAAATGTTGTCAAACAATTAAGTCAAATCCAGCCTATATCAACAATAAATGGACCTGAACCTGGACCTGGACCTGTACCTGTACCTGAACCTGGACCTGTACCTGTACCTGAACCTGGACCTGTACCTGTACCTGGACCTGAACCTGGACCTGTACCTGAACCTGGACCTGTACCTGTACCTGGACCTGAACCTGGTCCTAGTCCTATACAGTCGAATAATAACGATCTATTAGCAAAATTAATAAATGTTGTCAAACGATTAAGTCAAATCCAGCCTATATCAGGATATGATAATACTCTAGTAACAGATGTACACCAAAGAACTGGAGATGATAATAGTCTAGAAGACAACCTAATAATACGTAATCAAAATACTAGTGATCCAGGTTCGCTTGATCTTCCAATAAATGGACCAGCAAATATTATTCCTCAACCCCGTGAATATCCACCCAAACCGGTGTTACCTCAAATAAAAGATGATCCATCTACTCCTAATAACATAACAACCCAAACCGAACCCATCAATACAAATACTGAGAATCTTGAATTCATAAAACAATTAATAGATTTTGGTATAGGAATGGGCATAGGAACTAGCATGATAAATAAAGAAAAAGATGATAAAGAAAAAGATTATAGAGAGGTTGACAAGAATAACAATAATTGCAACAATAATTGCAATAATAACTGTAACAATAATTGTATGGGACAATGTAATTGTTGTCCGGTTATGCAAATAGCTGCACCTGCACCTGCAACAGTACCAGTACAATCAAACGATAATGAATTAGCAAAATTAAGGGAAGAAAATCAAAAATTAATAACCGAAAATGGTACGTTGAGAATGCAGATTAAAATATGTAGCGATAAGCTACCAGAAATAGAAGTATTAAAAAAACAACTGATAGATATAGCAGAAGTATATAAAAAGAAATGTGACGCTGATAATAAAGCAGTGACTGACGAAAATGAGACTCTCAGGAAAGAAATCGAAAAACTTAGAGAGGAATTAAAAAATAAACAACCAGTACAAGGTCCACCAGGTCCGCCAGGACCACCAGGTCCGCCAGGACCACCAGCACCAGGACCAGGACCAACTGCACCAGTACCTGGACCAGGTCCAACTGTACCTGTACCAGTACCTGCACAAGTCGCAGATGGAGACATAGCTACAGTTTTTACAAATGATGTTATGAATGCACCAAATGATGCCATTAATTTTGCCGATATGAAAACAAATCTCAACACACAAACACAAACAGAAACACAACCAGAAACACAACCAGAAACACAACCACAATCTCAAACACAACCAGAAACACAACCACAATCTCAAACACAACCAGAAACACAAACACAACCAGAAACACAAACACAACCAGAAACACAACCTCAAACACAACCAGAAACACAACCTCAAACACAACCAGAAACACAAACACAAACACAGTCAGTAGCTACAACACCAACCCCATAACCCCATAAAAGCTTTTTATATAACTTGAATGAAAATTATATAAAAAATGGACATGTAAATAAGAATAAGAGAACAATGACAAGTCAATATGTAATGGCAAACGTGTTAATACCGATTGACATATCAAACGACAAAGATTTTCAGTTGATGCCAGAATACATTAAAATTCACATTGAAAGATGTGACCAGTTACCCGAAAAACAGAATTTACCAAATGTTCAGAACACACTTCTTGACCAGATCAAAGACGCTATAGAAAAAAAGCGCTTAGAAGGTGAAAAGGTTTTCGTTTCGCCGGAAAAAATGCCAAAGAAAAGGCCTCAAAACATCACATTTAAACGTTATTCGAATAGTCGAAAAAGTAGAAATACATGTAAACACTATGAATCGGATGACTCGGAAACAACCGAAACCATGAGTGACTCAGATGAGGAATCTCCATCAGAAGATAGTGTAATTAGTGAAACGGATAAGGACGTTGATTCTTCGCAACTACAAGAGGTTCAGGAACTAGAACTGGCAGACGATCAATTATATGTAAACTTAAAAGAGGATGAAGATCAGGATGAACATGGTCCTTAGGTTTTACTAAATTCGTCGAACCAATCCCGAATAGTTGAGATTCAATATCACAAGAATTCCCCGAAAGATTGGTAGGAGCAACACGTCCTTGTAAAAGACCATCGCCAGGTAACATGGTTTCTTTCGCATATCCGTAAGCCGAATGACCATATTCGGAGTAACTACAAATACTCCTATTCTGTGCTTGTTCGAGAACATAATCACCTGGACAATTTCGATTTCTGGTAGAAGCCATGATAATATTATATTATAGTAAGATAAGATAATATTTTTGACTACTTACGATTATAACCTAATTTCGTGAAACGTTCGAGAACCGCCAAATAAGTCGCATTTTTTTCATCGAAATTTGCAGGGTTTCGCATAAATTCACAGAAACATGCATGAAAAACATCTAAATAATCGTATGAGATCATAATTGCAAGACCTATTTCTTCGTTCTCTGAAATCATAATGGCAGCGGCCATCCTATAAATCGCCTTAAACAAAGGATTATACTTGGTCAGTCCCCATATATAGTCCATCGTTTTTGATGCAGCGGCCATGTCAAAATCTTGTTCGTCAAGAGTTTCTTCGTCCAATTCAAGATCGTTTAACGAGGGGTCGACTGTTGATTGCATATTGCATAGTTCTCGAAACTGAATACGATACTGCTCGTTGTTCCCGTAGTTGATTTGCATATCAAGTTTATAAGACATGTTTCTATTCGTATATTACAATGAATACTTTATGTATTTTCTGTAAAAAAGAACAAATCTCACAATGAAAGGGCTGATAATACGAAACAATCGACCTACACGCTTGGATAAAAGACCCAATCTAAGTCATTGCAAACCTTTTTCCATATCATATCTTGTTCCAATTGTTTCTCACGGTCCTTCATCATAGGAATATAAGGTAAATACTGTGTTTGGTCTAATAGGACACATAGCTGATACAGTGTATATGTATAGTTAAAGAAATTCGTACGGTTTGCAGGACAATGTGTTGCCCATGGCTTCTGTATCTCAATAAATAAAACACATAGAGTTTCGTGTAATTCTTCGTTCATAATGGGTGGCTTGATGCCAAACAGAGAATTGATATATTGAATATGCTCAAAATATTTGTTAAACCCTAATTTTCTCAAAATATCGCGCATTTTATCATAGTTGATAAGAGACATATCCTCGATACGTTCTTTTTTGATACGCGCCTTGATAGCATTGATAACTTCTTCCGGTATTTGCGTAGTTTCTTTCGCTTGAAATTGCGATAGAATTTCTTTGAAATGATTGAGCCTGATATATGCAGTATAGGATACTTCATTGGGAGGTTCTTTGTTGGCCGGTTTTGAACCATCAATAATATACGTAATAAATTTGCCGCACATAGGATTATTACATATCAAAATGCCTTCTTCATCTTGTGGTATAAGTTCTCCAGATGAACATGCGTCACATACGTCAGTAGATATGACGAAATCTTGTATATTTGTAATCTCATTACTTACATTGTGCCAATAATTTTGGTAACTCTTTTTCGCGGGATTCGTGTTCATATCTGTATTTTCCGTACCGTCCAACGTCGATGATGGTTTAATCTTAAAGAAAGACATTAGAGCATTACTTGACTTAGCAGTGGGTACATTAGACACATTCGAAATTTGTTTCTTATCTTCAAAGTATTGGAATATGTACTTAGAATTGTCTAAGAAATAGCGTTTTTTTTCTTGTTTCAGAGACTTAATATTTTGTTTTAATTGAAGAATTCGGTCTCGACTATCTAGGAAAATATCGATTTGACTTTCATTTAGTGATGCAATTTTCCGCTTCAATAGTTCGATTTCATTGCGAATGCTAGGAATAAGTATTGTTTCGATATTTTGGAATCGCTCTAACATTTCGGTGTGTTTTTCATCAATAGTAGAGGCCTGATGAGTGACTAATGTTTTCGGATTATTCTTTTGATTAGTAGAATTCATTTCGATGGTTTATTATAATAGCTCGGGAAACTTTTATATAATATTTTCTCTTGATTATATAAATAATATGTCATTTCCTTCTGGTTTTGTATATACTGCTACTGAAGGTTGTAAAACTGCACATTCGGATTGTCATCACGATTTTAAAGCAAAATATAAGGAAGATGTAGTAAGTAGTTATTTACCGAAAAATGCGACATTGACAAGTTGCGAAGAGGACGAGAATAAGTTTTTCTCGGAATTCATACTCAACGAGATGGATGCTGAAGCGGACGAAGACGAAGATGCCGAAGCCGTAGGTACCCCAAAAACGAAGAAGGCGAAAAAAGGAGGAGGTGTAAATAACCAGTTATCACCCAAAGAGGAGGAGAGATTTCATTGGATACCGATTAATAGTAAATTTAAAAAAGAAATAAAGGACAGATATCAGGTTTTTTCATTACGTGGAACAGAAAGAGATTATGTAAGTCCTGACGAAGTTGCTTCACCAAAATCTTATATCGAAGAATTATTCAAATCTCTCGGTATTACGGATGACGTATTTTTTATATGTGATACAAGTGACCCCAATATAACACTCGATTTATCTAGAGTTAAAGACCAGCATTTCTACTGGTTACAGAACGCTCAAACTATGTATGACCCAGCTACCAAAATTCAATGGGATACACCTTCAGGTAAAAGTTTGCATTTCCAGGATGGTGATTCGAAATTCATATTCTGTTGGGAAAAATACAGTTCGGCACCAACCATATATCCACAATGGGCAGATAATGTGAATGATTATAAGATTAACTCAGCGAATAAAGAAATTATGTTTTATAGCAATCGAAAATTATTTATGACGATTTTAAAGGTAAATAGTGCATTACACGATGATAATTATAAAAATCACAAGGCAGCATTATTAATAACATATCCTGCGAATCCTGATATTTACGCTTATGCTGATGGTGAGATGGCCGAAATAAAATCGAACATCTCGACGGCGGAATACAATACAAGGTCTGTAGCAATTAAGGCATTTTTGATAAATTTATTACGTGGTCAAGGAGCAACAAACCAAGAATTATTGGGCGCTTTAAAAAGAGTACAAGAAAAAAGCGATGCGAATAAATTTCTATCGAAACGCTTAGGAGACGGCGGACAGGCTTTATCATGTCTAAGAGAAAATATCATTGTACAGAAATTTAGAGACCCAACGATAAAAGAAAAAGGTGGGTTTGGTAAATTTGAAGACAATATTGATGAATTTACTACGAATAAATTTATGGCATTTATATCATTCGATAGAATTGCGAATGCAGCAGCAGTGATGTATAATGCACCCATAGTGATTCAATCCATACGTGGTAAATTATTCGACCCTGCTGATAATAAAGTGCATGGTAATAAACCTATTGGGTATGTTGTATACGTAAGACAAGATTTAATCAATCCATTGAATAGTTTAAATTCAATTCTCGATAATGCAAAAATAGAAGAAGCCATATATCGCTTAACGACTATTTATGGCAAATTTACAAGAATAGGGCGTGGCGAAGGTAGCGATTTTCAAAAAATGAAATTATTAGTCGACCGATTATATAGTCAGGTTGAAAAGCTTACGATATCACATGATAATGATAAAACGTATGCTCTTTTTCTACAAGTTTATAAAAAGTATGCGAATGTGTTGAATATGTTAGGTTATTTAACACTCGAGGAATCTGATATGACAACAGAGAAAATAATAACGGGTTTGTTATCGAAAATGAATAGTAAAATAAGGGAATTAAATGAAAAAACGGGACTTTCACCTGTGCAAGAAATAACGCGAACTGATTTAATTACCATTATTACAACACCTACAACAAAGAGTATAACAGACCAATTAAAGTCAATACTTAGACCATCTATTGATAGTGCTGAAGTCACGTATGTGAAAGAAATATTAAAAATAGTAAACGAGCTGATAACTGAAATAAATGGTATATATGAATCTTATGATAAACAATTAAGTAATATAACAAATATCATCACAATTCTTGAATCAAATATTAAGCCTGATAAAACAACTACTGAGGGAATATTTAATATAACCAAAGCAGATGAGATTGCAGTAAATATGCGTAATTTATGTTTCGGAAGAGATTGGACACCAAGAGAAGGTATGCAGATTGATTATGAACTCAATGGTAAGTTATCGTTGAATTCCATTATGACGATTTTTAATATTATACATATAACGGATTACTCAAAACCGTTTGTTACACATTTTGTTTCACAAATAAATGGTTTAGTTAATCAGATGTCGGGTCATCCTGGTTTGGGAATGTTTACCAAGAAATTTATAGAAAAGTTTATCTTTGAATTAGAGAACATTGGGTTTTTTAAAATAATAAGAACAGATGCAGAAAATGAAGAAATAGAATCGAGGATCAAAGAGGAAAATGAACGACTAATGAGATTAGAGATGGAAAGGCTTGAGCGTTTAAGGGAAGAGGAAGAAGCTGGATATGAAGATATAGAGGAAGAAGAGGAAGAGGAAGGAGTAATAGAAAAAGTCGTGGAACCAGCAAAAGAAACATTAAAAGAGAAGATTGCAAAATTTAAGGCAGATGCACCTAAAAGAAAAGCTAAATTAGAAGAGGTTACTGCTAATGCAAAGGCGAAGAAAGAGACTGGTATTCTTCCACAAGCAAAACAATCTATTACATCAATTCCAAAAAGCAATTTAAGTAAAATGACAGTGATAAATCTAAACCGAATTATTAAAGACATAAAGAAACCCGGTGAACGCATAGGAAAACGAAAAGAGGACTTGATAAATTATATTATAAGTAAACGAAATGAACCACGTGATACAACGGTAAAATCCAAAGTTCCAGTAATACAAGAGGCAGAGGAAGAGGCAGAGGAAGAGGCTGAAGAAGAGGCAGAGGAAGAGGCTGAGGAAGAGGCTGTCAATGCATCAAGATCATGGATATCAACCGGCATTTTAGATAAGATGAAACTACCTGAACTCAAAGAACTTGCTAGTAAATGGAATGATAAAAATGAAGATATTGATACAAAAACAAAAAAACAATTAATCAGTTTTATTATTCGTAAACAAGGTAAAAAATACGAAGGATTTAAAGGTGGAAGAAGTTTTCTATTTAATGAAGATACAACATCCGCGAATGAGATAACGAGTCGTATGTTACAAATGAAACCAGAGTTTCTATATCCATTAAGAATGGATAACGATGAATATAATTCATTGAGTCCTGAACAAAGAAGAGCAACAGATACATTATGTGATGATGTTTACTATTATGATATATTCTTAAAAGGTTTAATACGCCTATTAATCATGATAAAAGAATATGGTTATTCAATCACAGAATCCAATGACAAAACAATAATGAGTAATATTTATGAATTTTTGTATCATACTAAACCGAATATTTCAGCATGGCAGAATGTTGAAGTAAATGATTTTATAAATTATGCGAATGAACTTGATAATTTGAATGTGTCCGCGTTCTATAATAACAAAGACGAACCCATATTTTCTAGAAACATTTATTCTATAGATTCATTTGGAGACGTGAACATTCTCGAAGCATTATATCACTATTTAAATATTAAAGATGAAAGAATACCCGCAGTAGAAAAACGGTTCATTGTTTCTATGTTTAACGGTGAAATACCGGTTGATGAACCAAATGGTAAAGTAATAAATTTACCCGATGAATTATTAGAAATCATTGAAACATTGTTTGTTTCAGAAGGTAACTTGTCTAGAATCAAATTTATATTGTTGAGTGCATTTTATAATAACGTAAATTTAGAAAGCGAATCAAGTAGAACTGGACAACCACGTACATATGATGTAGAACCCATGATTGGTGATAATAATTACATAGAACGAAACGAATTATCTGTATTTGGAGGTAGACGTCGAACGCTAAGGAAACGACCAAGAAAAACCCGTAAACATCGTAAAACTCATTACAAGAAATCCCATAAAAAGAGAAGTAGGAGAACTCGCCAAAATCGATATTTTTAAATGATGAAAAAATATATAGAAAACGCCAAACGAAAACATGGAATTAGAAATGACGGATTCCATAGATGTCTCAAAAATAGAAAAACCCATAATAAGAAAATTATTGTTTTTATCGAATGCATTGGATCAAGGTTGGACTATTAAAAAGCAAGATGAATCCTATATTTTTACAAAAAAACACGAAAACAAACGTGAAGTTTTCAAGGAAAACTATTTAGAGAACTTCTTGATATCGAATTTTTCCATAGACAAATAATAAGATATTTCGAAACATTATCTTATTATTCGCAGCAACATGTCCAGCAACTCTTTTTAGGTGGAGGGACAATTGGCGGAGAGAACACTTTATTAGAATCCGAATTTTCTTCGACTATCTTTTTTTTAGGTGGTGGTGGTGGAGGTGGAGGTGGTGATGGTAGTGGCAGAATAGGAGGAGGAACCAGTTTTTTTAATTGTTTTAGTTTCAACAATTTTATACAAGAATCAATGATATTATCACAGCATAATAGCAGTAATGTAGCATCTGTTTCATCGGATATTTTCACCAATTGTTCTCGAATAGCAACGGAAAATACGAATTTCAAAATATAACCACATGTATCAGCAGGTTCTTCCATTACAAAATCGGTTTCTCCTTGTATTGTCATTAAAATATTATACAAATAAGCTATAATTGAAATAATATAGGGTACGTCCGTTGTCATAATCTTATTATCATTAATATTACGTAAAAGTGTGCTTTCTACCATACGGAAAAATTCGGGGTTCTTCTTGATGAGTTTTTCAATGACATTCAAACTATAGGGTGTTAATTTGGTAGAGTATTTTTCTTGTAATTCATAAGATGCCATAATAGCTTCTAGTTTTTGAATCAAGTTACGATGTGCTGTAATTTTTTTATTCATAAGAATAGGAACAATTTGCTGTTCATGATCATCACCTGCGTCGGACCAAGTATCCATCTATATCATCTCATTGTATTATATATTTTACTAAAGTTTTAACGCATATATGCAGCGTAAGATTTGATACAATTGTAATTACAAACCCACAGTCATAACCCGAAATCATTATTTTTCTATTTGAAATTTTATTAGCTCATTATATGAAGTCGGTTGATGAAATTATAAATGAATTAAACCATGAAATAAGTGAATTGAAAATATTGACACATCAAGCTTATCAATATTCGTGTTATGTGGAAACAGATTTATCTAATTTTGAAGTCGTCAAATCAAAATATATATCCAATAAAAATGGAAAAAGTAGTAAAGGTGGAAAGAGTACTTCGCCACGATTTCTCAAAAGGCGAAGTTCGAAAAATCGATGAATTGCATGAATCCATGTAAAATTTAGGAATATTATTTTGCGTAAAAGGTATAGAATCGTATTCTTTATACAATATATAATATATCGTGTTCAATGCCATTCTGTGTTACGTGTTCTAGTGTTGGGAAAAAAACATCGGCTAGTTTTAATTCAGCGGGTATAACACCCGCCAAGTTCTGCGCAGCACATAAGTTAGACGGGATGGTAAATGTCATTAATAAAATGTGTGTGTATGTAGATAAGAATGGACAAGGTTGTAGTCAGCGTCCTAGTTTCAATGTCGCAGGTGGAAAACCCATGTACTGTTCGTTACATAAGTCAGACGAGATGGTGAATAGTTTGGAGAAGCGTTGTGAAGGTGTGTGTGTGAATGGCTCATTATGTGGAAAAGTTCGTATGTTTAATTTTCCTGGAAAAAAAGGAGGTTTATTTTGTGCTGATCATAAAGAAGAAGGAATGGTAAACGTTACGAATAAAATGTGTGAAGAATGTGGCAGTGTCGTTCCAAGCTATGGATATCCTGGTAAATCGAAGACACATTGTGCGCAACATAAGAAAGAAGGAATGGTGGATTTGAAACATATGAGATGTGCCGAAACGAATTGTGCGAAGTCACCTAGTTACGGAGAACCTGGCAAATCAGCAACACATTGTGCTGAACATAAATTAGATGGAATGGTAGATGTAAAACATTTGAAATGTGTAACCTGTAATATAAAATATCCTTTTTATAATTACTCTGGAATGAAACCAGCTCTATACTGCTTGGATCATAAATTAGATGGAATGGTAGATGTTCAACATACAAAGTGTTCATCTAGTTGGTGTGATGAACGATATAGTAATAAGTCATATGAAGGTTATTGCTATCGATGTTTTATATACTTATTTCCAGATAAACCTGTAGTTAGAAACTATAAAACGAAAGAAACAGCTGTTATAGATTATATAAAATCTAAATTTCCAAATGTTACATGGAGAACAGATAAACGCGTACAAGATGGTTGTTCTATGCGTAGACCGGATTTATTTTTAGACTTGGGTTACCAAATAATTATTATTGAAGTAGATGAAAATCAGCATAATAAATATGATTGTAGTTGTGAAAATAAACGGTTAATGGAAATATCGAAGGATGTTGGGCATCGTAATATTGTGTTTATTCGATTCAATCCAGATGACTATATAGATAAAGAAGGAAACCGCGTATTAAAATGTTGGACAAACAATAAACAAGGTATTGTAAGTGTAAATAAGAATGATTCTAAACGTTGGAATGATAGGCTTAAAGTGTTAGCGCTACAAGTTCAATATTGGATGGATAATAAAACAGATAAAATGTTAGAGTGTATTCAGTTATTTTACGATGAATACTGAAAATGTAACTACTGAATATTGCATTATTGTTTTTGTAAAATCCCATTGTGTTTAGCAATTTTTCGAAAATTCAGTAAACTAATACAAAAATAATTTCTAATACTATATTGTATAGTACACTAATAGAGATTTATATATGCGAGGGTATAAAATCATTTTTTTGTTATTTTAGGAATTTTCGGTTTTGAATAATAAAATAATTATTATTTTATTTTTCTCCAGATTATTTTCTAAGCATAGTATATACGAAAGTATAATTCCAAAATATGGCCGGTGGACTCATGCAACTAGTCGCTTATGGCGCACAAGACGTTTTTCTCACGGGTACGCCCGAAATCACTTTCTGGAAGGTCTCTTACAGACGCCATACCAACTTCGCTATGGAGTCTATTGAGCAGACTTTCTCTGGACAGGCTGACTTTGGTCGCCGTGTAACATGCACAATCTCCAGAAATGGTGACTTGTGCTACCGCACATACCTCCAGCTCACTCTTCCCGAGATCAACCAATCTATGGCTACATCCGGAACTGATGGAGTCTATGCCCGTTGGTTGGACTTCATTGGTGAGCAAATCATCGCCCAAGTTGAGGTCGAGATTGGAGGTCAACGCATTGACCGCCAATATGGTGACTGGATGCACATCTGGAACCAGCTCACATTGTCCAGAGAGCAACAGAAGGCTTACTGGAAGATGATTGGAAACACCACCCAACTCACATACATCACCGACCCCAACTTTGCCGGTATCTCTGGACCCTGTGCTTCCACTGGATCCCCCACACAAGTATGTGCCCCCCGCAATGCTCTTCCCGAGACCACCCTCTACATTCCTTTGTTGTTCTGGTTTTGCAGAAATCCTGGTCTCGCATTGCCACTCATCGCCTTGAAATCTGTAGGGCAGAAAAGTATCCAACCCAAAAAATCTGAGCTCTTTTTTGGGAAAAATTTGTTGTGGTCTCAGGACAATGAAAATTGTCAGTCCCAGATGCTAGTCTCAGCTTGTTGCTAAGGTCCAATTAATGGACTTTAGTCACGCTGTGGCAACATATCCAAATTGCGGGAAACCCTTAAAGCCATAACTACGAAACCATATATGAAAATATATGGCGGCTGAGATTAGAACTCAGGTATCGTAAAAATGTTATGGATGAAGATTCATTAGAATCTAAAATAGGCAATCCGCAGCCAAGCCTCTAAATCCATTATGATAAGGATATGAGGAAGGTTCAACGACTAAATGGTTATGGGCTTGAGAAGATTAATCCCCTTCTATGACGGCTTAAGATATAGTCTAGTCCCCAGCTACTGTTCTCAAATGTAATATGTTAATCGGTTTGAGAATGCTGATAAATATCCCGAAAGGGAGGGTATAAGTGATTCGTACAGTATCACGAAGTAAAGATTAACCTCGATCTCCGCCCTATCGGTGAGTGTTTGTGGGCTGTCAAGTCCCTTGCCGCCAACACATCTGCAGGAACACAATCTGTCAGCCAAGCTTACCAACAATCCCTTGTTGCTGCCTCCCTCTACGTTGACTACATCTTCTTGGATACCGATGAGCGCAGAAAGATGGCACAGAACCCCCACGAGTACCTCATTGAGCAGCTTCAATTCACCGGTGACGAGTCCGTCGGATCCAGCTCCAACAAGATCAAGTTGAACTTCAACCACCCTTGCAAGGAGCTCATCTGGGTTGTCCAACCCGATGCCAACGTTGACTACTGCTCATCCCTTGATTCTGGAGGTGTCCTCTACCGCACTCTTGGTGCCCAGCCCTTCAACTACACTGATGCTATCGATGCTCTTCCCAACGCCATCCACGCCTTCGGAGGACCCAAAGAGGTCAGCGGATCCAATGGATTCATCAATGCATCAGGTCTTTTCCAAATGGCCGGTGCTGATGATGCCACACCCGCCTCTGGATGGAATGAGACATCAGTTGGTACCACCACATATCTTCCCTTCAACCCCACATCTGGCGATGAGGGCTCACTTGTCTCTGATGCAGGAACCTTCGTTCTTGCCGAGACTGCATTGGACATGCACTGCTGGGGTGAGAACCCTGTAGTCACTGCCAAGCTCCAACTCAACGGCCAAGATCGCTTCTCTGAGCGCGAAGGCTCATACTTCGATGTTGTTCAGCCTTGGCAACACCACACCCGTGCTCCTGATACTGGTATCAATGTATATTCTTTTGCATTGAGGCCCGAGGAGCATCAGCCCTCGGGATCTTGCAACTTCTCTCGCATTGACAACGCCGTACTCCAACTTGTGCTCTCCTCCCCCACAGTTGCCGGTACCGCCACCGCTAAGGTCCGTGTCTATGCAGTAAATTACAACGTTCTCCGCGTAATGAGCGGTATGGCAGGAGTAGCTTTGACGGCAATTCAGATGTATGTTATTACATTATTACATCTGATTGCGACTAGAGCAGAAAAACAACGCGCCACAAACAATCAGGCTATGTTTGTGGATAACTTCGCTTTGACCCCTGAAACTCACATGGTCAGTTGTTAGTAAAGGAACTTAGGTTCTTTTGCAAGATTACTTGTTGTTCGGGGAAACCCTTAGAGCCTTAACTACTAAGTATACTTGGGAAACCTGTATATGGCGGAGAATAGAACTCCGGTATAGTAATAATGTTAAGGATTGGGCAATCCGCATGGTTACAACCTAAAGACGCATGTAAGACGCTAGTCTATGGTTGGCCGTCAGAGACTGAACGGTAGTCGCTCGATGATGAAGGTGTAAGCAACCTGAGTCGGGTTAAGATACAGTCCATCCCCCTAGGGAAACTTAGGGGTAGTAGAGACTCAAATTAAAAATATATTTTCATAGTTACGTTCAAATGAATATGAAATAATAATATCAATTTCATATTTATTACTTTTTATTCCGGTTTTCGGCAATTTCTTTTGCACGGCGTTTGATTCCTTCAGAATCATTATACTTCTCAACTAATAAACCTTGTTTTATTTTCTTTTGTGTTATAAAATGTTCTTGTATTTCTTCTTTTGATTTTTTATTATGATTTCTAACAATTATGTTATTATTGGTTATGAGTACGTTTTCACTGCATTGATTATTTTTGTGATTTTCATAAATTAAGATAAATTTGTTAATGATATCATCGAATTCGTAATCTTTTTTCATATAATTACATTCGCAACAACAAGAATTTACATTATCTATCAAATACCCTTTGCTGTTATCAATTCGGTCTATGCCATTTGTATGGTTATCGTCATTTGGCTTACCACACAAATAACAATTATTCATTATAATATCATGATAATCTTGATTTGTAATACTAAATTCTAACTTCTTTTTTATTGATCTACTTTTATAAGATGAATAACTTACTGAGTTATGATTTGCAAAGCATTCAGGGTATAAATTTCCAGTTATTTTATTCTGAAAAGTCAGTATATGTTGTACTCGTTTAATAAATACATCATCACTAGTTGAACCTTTCAAATAATTACACATTTTACAACAACTTACGCAATTGTCATCTATATATCCTTTTGTTTGGTCTTTTCTATCAATTCCATTAAAACCACGTTCTTGTATAATACTGCAGTAGTAACAATATTGTTCGACAATATTTACATAGTCATCATAACTAATTGTAAATTCTAAATTTTTTATATCTGCATTTCTTTTATAATTCTTATAATTAGTTTCCTTGTTATTTTTCTTATCTTCATTTGCCTTGACCATTTTATCTGGATTATTATCTCTCCATTTCTTAGCTTGTTCTGCGTTTATTTTTAAATATTGCTCGACACCGAGAGTTTCTATCTTTCGTTGCCTATAATCCATCCATCGTCTTGCAACTTTGTCGTAGTTTTCTTCACTCTATTTTGCCTTTACTGCTTTTCTTTCTGGTTTTGCTTCGTTTTTACGAGCTATTTCATTACGATGCGCTTTGTCACGCTTAGAATCCCTTAGTTTATTAATTTCTCTACAATTTTTACATGTTTTTGTTATAGCAGTATGGCGTTCTCCTATAAACTGGTCCATTGGAAATTCTTTACGACAACTAGTGCAACATTTCGATTCTAATACTTCGGTCATATACGGGTTTTATCCTTCTATATTATAACTGGAGATATTATTTTATATAGTTTCTATGATACTATATAAAACGACTAAATGTTTTCTATCGACGTTTTGTTCTTTTCAGCCTTTTTCTTCAAATAAGCCGTTCTCGCCCACATCTTTTTCTGCTCATCCGTAGGTTTGTATTCCTTTTTCTTTCTATTTATTTCGTCTTTGTTGTCTTCATAATATTTTTTTTTGCATGCTGGTGCAGTATATTTTTTAAGATGTTCTTTTGTCAAAGCCAATTCACGTTTCGTATTTTCTAATTCTTGTCTTAATTGATTTATAAGTTCATCGTAATTCAGATTATCATTACTCATTCTAGTATAATAAATCATAGTGATAAGTTTTTATACTATTCAATATTATATTATTGTTTGCTTCGCCAAGTTGCGAAGCAAAAATGAGTTTATATTCTATTTTTGCAAAATATTATCAAAGCAAAATGCAGAGAAAACGTTTGCTTTCCCTACAGGGAAAGCAAACGATATAATAAACACACATATTTGTTATTGCTTTAGTAAAACGAAAACAATATCTCATCAAGGAATATAAAGGAAAAACGTTCTTTAATTTATGTCAAATATGACAACCTTAAATATTGTTGAGCTTATCGAACAGAATCCTATTACACGATTATCTGATACATACCATGGTAAATTAATAACCAAAATTAAAAATAAATTTATAAACGAAGAACAGCAGTTATTTGTAGCTAGTTTTTATAGCTATTTAAACTGCAATCCAGAAGATTTCGTTATTGATTTAGATGACGTTTGGAACTGGTTAGGTTTTGGACAAAAAGTAAAGGCTAAAATATTATTAGAAAAACAATTTATTATCGATAAAGACTACAAAATGATTGCTCCTGATGCATCAGGAGCAAAAAGTGGTAGAGGAGGTCATAATAAAGAAACTATATTGCTTACAATTAAAGCATTCAAATTATTTTGCCTGAAAGCGGGAACCAAGAAAGCAGACCAAATACACGAATATTATCTGAAATTAGAAGAAACATTACATGAAGTCGTGAATGAAGAGAGTAGTGAACTCAGAAATCAACTCGAACAACTAAAGAATGAAATGGTAATCAAGGAAACAAAAGCAAAACAAGAATTTGACCAGACACTTACCAAAGAGAAAGCTTTAGAAAAGCAAAAGCTATTATTAAGAGAATTCGGCAATGCAGGCGCGTTAGTTTATATTGTCAGGGTAAAGTCCTATGAAAATGGTTGTTATGTAATTAAAATTGGTGAAAGTAGGCGTGGTGTAGAAGCCAGATTCAATGAACATAAACCCAAATACGAAGAAGCAATATTATTAGACTGTTTCATGGTAAAACGAAGTCGTGATTTCGAGAACTTTTTGCATAATCATAAAGATATAAAACTGAGCAATGTTACGGATTTACCAAATCATGAACATGAACGAGAACTCTTCTTAGTTGGAAAGCGCTTATCCTATGCAGTCTTGTTAAATATTATTAGAATGAATATAAAACATTTTAACGAGAATATTGATAGCGACATCGAGAAAATTCGTATAGAAAATGAAACCCTAAAAAACATACTAGCATTACAAACACAACCAACCAATTCAATAATAACACCACAAAACAATGATTTGCTAGTACAATTATTAGAAACAAACAAAATGTTACTAGAAACGAATAATATATTAGTATCAAAAGTCGCAAATCTAGAAAAATCCGTAAAGGAAATTCTAGAAAAACAAAATTCAGCACAATCGAGAACCACAACAAATTTCGAACAACCATTAACGACACTAGGGCCTAGATTACAGAAAATTAATGCGGATACATTACAACTCATTAAAGTATATGAGACAGTGACCGAATGCATGAGAGAGGATTCTAAGTATAAACGACCAAGCTTACATAAAGCTATTCAGGAAAACACAATATATAACGGTTTCAGATGGGCATATATTGATAGAGAACTAGACTCCAATATAGTCACTATTCAGCCAACAAAGGTAACGCGACCACAAAACATAGGATATATCGCAAAACTTAATGCACAAAAAACCGAGATTATCGATGTATACTTAGACCGTAAAACTGCCGCTACACTAAATCATTATAGATCCATTTCGGCTTTAGACTTACCCGTTAAAAATGGGTCTATAACAAACGGACATTGTTATATGTTATATGAAAAATGCAGCGCCAATCTACGAAACAATTTCGTAATAAAAAACGGAAACAAAGAACCTATTTTATATAAAGATGGAGTAGGTCAATTTGATCAACATCAAAATTTAGTTAGAGAGTTCGTATGTAAATATCATTGCATAAGAACTTTAAATATGAGCGATAAAACTCTCACAAAGGCATTAAATAATAATCATCCCTACAACGGGCTTTATTATAAGAGTATTGGCACAAAACTACATTGTATCATATGATATAACTTTCCACCATAAACTTCGTAAAAAGCACCAATAAACAACCGATATAAATATCAAACATAATAATCACATTTTTATTCGCAAGACTTTCAATATCATAATAAAAATACGGTAATGCAACAAATCCGAATGCTAACTGTCCAACTTGTGCAGAAGTAATATAAAATTTATATCTCTTGATCACATCGCGCATATTCGAATACAATGACATCAAATAATAAAAATACATAATAGTATGAACGCCCGAATTAATAAGAGAAGCGAAAAATAGCCCATCCATAGAAAAAACATAACCCAAATGCCATACAATAACCGCACCACAATGATGGAATTTTTGTAGAAAAATAGGTTTCTTCCCCTTTGCCAACAATAATACTGTGTCCATATATTCGTAATATTTCGAAAGATAGAACAGCCATAATATAGTACGAACGCCCGGTAATTCGAAATAATAACCCGGCTGATTCACTATGCCATGTTGTAGCATAGTTCCAAACAAATGAATGAAAGTATATAAACTAAATGTATGGAGACCAAAATTATGTACAATAGAAAATAGGTGTAGTGTATTCGGGTCAATTGTTTTTAACCACCTGCTATGTTTCGATAAATTCAAATAGCAAGATGTCGCATAAGCTGGGAACATCATACTAATGACGAGCGACGTATCTTTTATGTCTTGCTGATGACGGTCTATCAAGTGACTCATGGTTATGCTAATATAAAACTTCCTAAATTTTTATATTAGTTTTTATAATCTATTTTCTGGATTTTCGACTATGTCTCTTATATGACCTTTTATGTGTTCTTCTTTTTGTTTTACGACTTCCTCCTGCTGCAGCTACTTGTAATGCGACCTCTGCAGCACCAAGAGGAACTTTTGCAATTTTGGCTAAGGTTCCGGTTATATATTCACAACGTTCTCCATTATTTCGCAAGTCACTGCTCTCTTCTATCGTTTCACGATACTCTTTCGTTTGTGGATTGAAACACCTAAATTTGTAATTTTGTCCAGTTCCATAACCAATATTACATTGTCCAGTATAACTTGGATAACATTTGCTTCCCACATTATCTCCTGAAAAAACTGTGTTCATATTAGACTTCTTTGAATCACAGCAATAGGTCTGTGCAGACACACCCTGTCCCATTGCTAGAGAAGTGAGTCTTCCTAAAAGACCTCCCTTTAGTTTTTTACTAGTTCTCTTTGAACGATTTTTATGCAATGGCATATATATAATTACAATATAATAATTTATTTTCTGTCTTTAGAACCTCCTGTAAATAATGACCAAAACCAATCAAATATACTTTCGGTTGAACTTTCTTTTGCTGATTGTGAAGCTGATTTAAATAATCCTCTTTTTGGAATTGGTGAGTTTTGTGAATAACCTACTTCCGATTTCATGGAACTGAACATGTTAGACGCTTTACTTTTCACAGAACAAGAAGCATTTGATAAAGCTCCAGGACCTTTGCATTTTTCGTAAATTACTTTTAGCTGTACAGGGTGTTTTATCCATTTAAAAACTAAGCTATTGTTCTTTTTTTCATACTGTTTTACAAACCATACTGCATTTTCACTCGGAAAGTGTCCACTCGGACAGTCACTATACGCGTAACATTTTGTAACTTTTGTACAACATTTTGAAATGTCGTTTTTGCAACAGATTGAGCCTTTGTCGCAACATTTTACATATTTATCCCCATTGCATTCAGTATTTGGCATTGGTAAACAAGGACGATCACAAATGTACCATCGTTTTTCATTATTGTTGTATAATAAATTGTGACGAGTTGTATTATCTTTATTTAAAATGCCCTTTGTAAATATTGGCTGCCCCCCAGATTTCTTTATTACTGTTGTTTCGACCTTTGTTTTGGGATCTACTGTTTCTTTTGTAAGAATCCGATAATTACCATTAAAGTCATCTTTAAAATATGGAGGTTTATCTTCCGTAAATGGAACGATACCACTAATTTCCAAGTAGTCTATATCTCGTATATTTTTTGGTATAGGAATAGGTGGTTTCGGTTGATTACCGTTTGTTGTTAGTAAAGAAGGCGGTTGTACGCCACCCATCATTTTACGAGTTTTTCTTAAATATTTTCTACTGTGTTGTCTATACGTTGACATACCTATATTATCATAATATAATATTATTGTCGTTATTTGTCTAAATGGCCTAGCCATTCACCTTCACTGAAACCGGTTTTCGCACCATTTATCATTTCATTAATAATATTCGTAGAACCACCTGAGTCATTGTCTTCTGAACATGCAAATATGCAACCAATTACACATCCTTCGAACCAACCTATTATCCATGCAACACTATCTTCCATAATAGTACAAAAATTACAGGTTCTCTCTTTCATAATACTATATTGTATAAGATATTATGAATTTTACGAAAAAATATATTAGAGAAAACGCATGTAATCCTTTATAAAACGAAATGGCATCCTATTGTTCGAATCAATTAAACACACAAAATGATCTGTTGATGCGGAATTTGATGGAATTTTATAAGTGTCGCGAGAACCTCGATAGAATGATGGCGATTATTAATGGTGAATCCAATATTTCACTACGCATTGTAGACTGGTTTGTAACGAATTATGCCAAGAAAAACTACACTGTATATGAGATCCAACGTAATGCGTCGACAAGTACTCGTTTCAAGGTATATAACGACTATAAGCTCAAGCTAAAGGCATATGCGAAGAGACGTTTTGATCCTTTTTGTCGATGGGAACGCATAACCGTACCATATGACGATGAAAAAATAATGGAAACGACGATTGGTCAATTAAATTTCTTCAAATGGGCAATCGAAAATGAGATTATTGATTATATCGAGACGAATTATGCAGTGATAGAAAAAGATATGAATGAACGAAATAGCACATCGAAGAATCGTAGTCTTGGTAGTAGTATTTCGTCTAATGAATCCGATGAATCAAATGATAATGCAAAGACCCGTAAGCGCAGAGAGGAATTATCAGTATCAGCGTGTAAATGCATTAAAAAAGAGACTGTTAAAATTGTGGTGAAGTTTCATTGATTTGTTGAGAAGCATAGGTAACGTTGCCTTTGAACACAATCCGCACTTTGTGTAAGTGCCGCTAGCGGCATCACCGGATTGCCCGAAGGGAAATTAAGGCGGATTACAATCTTCAAGTGTATCAAATGTTCATCGGTATAAAATCGATAATATGTTGTAACCATGTCATACCCATATCCGAACTATCCGATTCACTATAACTGACATCTTGATTTACATTCAATCTTAAAATTGGAGTAGTAGAGCTTGCGAACCATGATTCGTGATAGGCATGACATTTTCTTAGATAATCAATCGATATTCCATTTTCACCAGTTCTCGCTCGTTGATTGATGCGCCGCATACATACTTCTGGATCGCTTTCCAAATAAATAATCCCATCAATTGGAAATGGGTTCTCTATACTGACGATATTATATATTTGATAGTGAATTTCATCAATACAGCCATCGTCATGTAACATTTTCGCAAAAACATGTTTATCCGTTTCTAAACAACGCTCACAAATGATAATTAATCGTTCGTCTTCTTTCTGATTTTCCGAAATGAGTCGCTTCAACATATTCATACGTGTTGCATATGCCATGATTTGGAAAGAGAATGCGTATTTTCTAGGGTCGGCATAGAATTTTTGTAGAATATTCTCATTGGTTTCTTTATCGTCGATTGCTTCCCATTGTTCGACAGGCTCTTTCATAAATAACACGCGATACCGAATCTCATTATGTTTTTCTAAATAAGTTTGTAGGTTCGATAAAATCGTGGATTTTCCAGCCCCGATATTGCCTTCACACGATAAAATGATAGGTTTTTCGAACATGATGTAACGTTTTTATAATATCAAATATCAAATCATCTTTGATTTCAATTTTCTGAACCTGAAATCAAATTCAAATTTAAATTCAAATTCAAAATCCTATATACAATCCTCCAAACACACGTTGCTCACGATATTTCAATATATCCAATGTTTTTCGTGTAGTAGGAAACTCACTGTCTCCATAAATATCCTGTAAAAGTAGCCATTCAAATAGGCCACCCGGAAACAGGTACACATACATAAACCCTAGATTCACGAGTTGGTCGCACTTGGTTTCCGCCGTTATATCAGATGTATTTTTACCATAAACTATGATACGTTTACTCTTAAAATCGTATTTTGTTAACAAATCGTTAATCAGGTTCTCTTCCATTTGATAGGATACAGTATTTTTTATTAAACAGTCTTGTTCTCCAATAGGCAATGTATTGATAATCAGGAAATCCATTGGAGATTTTAATGCGAATTGTATATCTTCGAAAGAAATTCTTTGATACGTTTTTTTGAAGAATAAAGAGAACATGATAAATTATTATGTTTTGTGCTACTATAATTAGCGCGTTCTTTTTTTATGTGTTTTTGAGCGAGATTGTTTTCGCATAGAGCTTTTATTTTTAACAACGTTCATAATTCGAATAACTGGGAGTTGGATTTTAGGCAAAGGTATCAATGGCATAGGAATGAGAGATTGTTGTCTGCGTATATTGCTGATTTCGCTGGGTTTGAACGATTTTTTCTTGGTACTACGTAATCTACCATTTTTGTATGTTTTGATGATTTCTTGACCTTTGCCATCTTTAACGTCGATACTATGTACTTCTGAATTACCGTTGTTTTGCACAATATTTTGACTAGAGTATGTGAAGGATTCCTTGAATTTAGACATATATATAATTTTACCTAAAATATTTTTAGTAGAATTATATGATATTTATGAGTTTATTGAATTGCAATAGTAATAGTTCAGTATTTTTGTGTTTTATTAACTTTTTTCATATTTTTACGCATTCGTTTACGGATACTATTGTTATATGTTCTTCGTTTGGTTATTCTATTCTTTTTCTGATTCTTATTCGTTTTACTATTATTCATTGAATTTGATTTTACTGCACCTTCATGAAATCTTCCTCGCCTAGTCTTTTTATTATAGTTTTTAATTCTGTTGCTTCTGGTTCTTCTGAAACCTCCTCTAGTTCCACGAATTTTATTAGTAATAGCATTCCATTTTATTAAATCTTCTTTATTATTCAATGCAACGTCATATGCTATTAAGAGATTAAGTATGTTATTTACGTTTTCAGTGTATTTTTCTTCTTGATCTAACTTATTAAAATATGCTATTAATTCTTGAAAAAACACCTTAAATTTACTTATAAAAGTCTCTTTCTTTTCCGTAGTAGTAGTAGTATTAGCGAACCATGAATATTCGTCAATATCTTTGCTAGAAAATTTAATTTCGTGTACACTGTCATTTGGAAGTAACTGATAATATTCAATTTCGCTTGTATTTGTATTAATTTCTGTACCAGAAATTGAGTTTGTTAGATGACTACTGGTTAAATCTTCTAATCGGTTAAAAACTTTATGTAAATAAGTAATATTATTGAATTCTTTGAATTTAAATGTGAAATAATCATCTGCATTAACAATAGAGTCGTCATTAAAGTAGATTATTGGCATCCCAAGTAAATACTGTTTGAATCCTGCTTCAATATATCTTGTGCTAACTGGAATAGTTCTACTAATATATCCCATAAATTCGTAAACTTCGTCTATTTTTTGTTTGAAATGTTGAGTTATTTTTTCTTCTAACTCATTGATCCATTTAGCTATTTTTGAAATATTTAAATCTTTCAGAGAATTCAATTCTTTATTTTTTTCTTCTAATTTGTTTTCATTTTCTCGGATAGAATCGTATAGAACTTGAATCTGATTTTCATACTTTTCGGAACGTTGAATACGCGAATCTTGTTTCAATTTTTCATATTCCTTGATTGCTTTTTCATAGGCCAACTTTTCTTCTTTAATAGTGTTGATTAATATATTCCTATCACTTAATAATCTGGTATCACCTTGAACACCAGTAGCACTTTGTGCACTACTATCACTATTTAAAAATGTAAGAATAGAACTAAACAAGCTGCGTTCCCTTTTTGATATTTCATATACATTTTTTGATAGCAATGTATTCGTCAATAAGTTTTGTGTATTGATATGCATTTTTTCATAGTTAGTTATAATATTTGGTTTGTATGGATTTCTATGGAAATTAAAAAATGCAAAAGGAATACTATTATTATCAGTAATTTTAGTTCTTACATTCTCTACTGTCTCAATAAATCCACCTATTTCAGACATATCAATTTTCGTAAAAGCATTATAAAAATTAACTAGATCAGTAGTTAAATTATTCGTTATTGTCACTTCGCTAAAAATATCTAGTTGGTCAGTCAATTGTTTTATGGTTTTATATATAAAACCAATACCATCTACATGGTTCACATTCTCTTTATTTCCTGTTTTAGATATTGAATCTAATATATCTAATATAAACGTTAATGCTTGTTGTATTAGTTGTCTAGTTTTCAAGTCGTATTTATTAGGTGGGAATAACACATTAAAAATTTTTTTATCAAATAATATATTTGTTAGATCTATCCAACTGCTCTTCCATATAAGACTATATAAAGACAATGGTTCATCATCGCCAAATACTTTTAAATCTTCTACTATTCCTAATGATTTTGATATAAAATTCAATAATTTACCACGATTTTCATTCATATAAAAATACAATGAAAAAACGTTAAAGTCTGGAAAAGTCTTTACCAATGACCACAAAGTTTCGTTCGATTTTATATCTGAAAATACTTTAAACAGTAATGGTAAATATAATAGCAATTTTTCTATTGAAAACTCTTCATAATATTTATTTATAATATCAGATTCTCCCCTGTACAAATTATAAATGTTTTCGCTATCTAAAGATAAAAAAAAGTTCACGTCGTTTTTTATTATATTTTTACATTTAAGTTTGGTATCTACTTCTTTATTAAACGATTTCATTAAGTTATTCAATTTATCTTTTTGTATTTTGCCATCTTTCTCATATGATTTTGACATATTCACATATTTATTTAATATTTTAGAATATTCGTAGTTCCAATGACTGTATAGGAATAGCTTATAATTATCGTTAATTAGGTCTAATATTCTCGGCTCTTTTTCGACGACTTCATTTCTAGCTGAAAGTTTTTGCAATATATCAATTTCTGTCAAATCATTATCATTATCATTATATAATAGTTTATATAAACTTTCAATTTCCATAGTACTAGGTATAGTAATAAAATCTGTACTAATGTTAACATGTTTTTTATTATTGATAAATAATAAATTTAATTCCAGAAATAAATCGTCATTTATTTCACTATCTTTGTTTCTATAAATGTTATTAAATATAGTTATACACTGATCAACAAAATCGGACTTCACTGATTGTACATTTAAACTCGGCTTATCATTAGAGCTCACTTCATCTCTACAAACGGTGCAATTAATAGTAGACCTTTTGCAATATAACTCACCTTCTATTTTATCTAAATCTATAGCTTGTATATCAAGCGGTAAAAACTTATCATCTTGTAACGTTTTTTGTTCATAAAGGACTAATGAATGGAAATATTTGTTTGATATATCGCTTAATAACCCCAATACTTGTAATTGAGTATCTTCAGACGAAAAGAATTCTTTTGTTTTTTCCTCTGTCATTTTTTGTATAGCCTCGCTTTCTTTTGTATATGTTTTATATCTTGAAATGGTAGGATCTACTGAATTATTCAAAAAACTAGTAAAGGTCTTAGGTAAGTTCAATGATATTTCTCTTTTTGTTTGTTTTATCCAATTGTAAAAATCGCGAAGTACCAATGCATCAAATAGTTTTACACCTTCATCTCTTGATTGACTAGAATTTTTAATTTCTTTATATATAGCTTTAAATACCTGTTTGTTTCCACCAAATTTATTAGCATATTTAGATAAATCATCACTATCGATTCTAACACCACCAAAAAGTTGGTATATTTTTTTGCAAAATTTACCTTCCCAACTTGGATCAAAATATTTACGTAAAATTCTTCCATACAATTGTTCTGCGTCACCAGCAGATTTACATAATGATAATGAAATAAGTGCTGGGCCATAATTAAAACTAAATCCTTCTACATGAGAAGGGGATATTATAACACAAATAGGATTATTCTTCAAACTCGAAATATCTTTAACCTTCAATGTCTGTAGATCAATACAGTTTTCGAGATTATCTATAATATCAAATGTAGAATCCTTTGCCATTTTAAAGTTCTGGTCTACATCCACAAGGTCACACATCCATAAAAATGAGTATCCTAATTCTTGTAAATATGTAACAAACTCATACATTAATTCTTGAGTAGGTGGATAAACTAATGGTAAATAATGTCTATAACTACAGCTTTCGATTCCGTTTACTTTTTTTATAATTTTCACATAATGAGGCTGCAAATAAAAATCGCTATGAGGACTGTAAATTACACCTAATTTTACTGCTAATAGTAATTTGATTGTGTAATCAAATCTGTTTATAGTGTTTCCGTATTCTATTTCGAAAAATTTGTTTTTTCTGAGTGGCTCAATTGATTGATTAAATCTATGTATTAGGTCATAATATGTATATGTACTATTTCTTATTTTTCCAGCGTCTTCAGTCCAGTTAGAAATTGGTCTTATAGAAAACTCGAAACTATTTTCTATATTTACTGGGATAATAAGCAATTCAGGTTTCGCATCATGTCCATTTTTAAACGTCTTTGCAGTTATTTGTAGCGACCTTCTATTATTTTCCTCGTCTTTCTTTTTATATATTTGATTAATTTTATTTTTATTAAGAGAATTATTTAATACATGTTGCAGAACATTTTTATCAATTAAATCGTATGTTGATTGTTTATTTAATTTTGAACCTAATAAATTCTTTTCTTTAGAATAAGAAAGTAAAGACATAAAATAATATTTTTCTTGTGCTTCTTGTGCTGGTGCTCTTGCTGTAAATATCTCTTTTTCTTTATCAAATATTCCTACTATACTATCAAATACAAATTTTTCATCTTGTGATAATTGAATCTTCGATGTAAACAATTTGTTTATTAGCTCAAGTTGTATAGGTGTATAAGGTATTAGAATTTGATCTATATGTTTTTCAGCGAAGTTAAACGTATTACCATGTGCGTTTACAGCATTTTTGAACAAACTGTTGTTACCATTTACATTGTCTTTAAAAAACTCATCGTCATCAATAGGGTATTGTTCATGATCATAGTTATATATAGAAACAAAAGGAACAGTGTGTTTAACTACATTGTCATTGTCAATTTCAAACAAGAATTGTAGAGTATTTACAACAGAGTTTGCAGCAACATTAACCAATGTTCTAGCTAAAATGATTGACATTGCTGGGATATTCATAAGTGTATTGTACAAAGAATTTAATAATGTATACATAACAGTAGCCGCATCAACTTTACCACCCGATTGAACAATGTTATCAACAATATCCCTAATTGTTAGAAATACATATTGATTAGCTATATTTAGGTTTTTTAATTGATTTATATAATTTTCAGTAAGGTTTGATTCACCGGCACCTCCTGTAAATTTAACAACTTCATCTCCTCCACCAACTGCATGTTCAGGTGAATTAGTTCCTTGAATTCCACTAGGATTAACTAGTACAAGAGCATTACTTATTCCATTTTTTCTATTTAATTCATCTACCTGTTCAGTCAAATTATTAATCTTATTTTCTAGTTCATTTATAGTATCTCTATTATTTTCAGGTTGACCTGTTATAGTGGCAACTGCTGTAGATGCAGCAACCGCAGAATCTGCAAAAGACCTAGCCATTACATGAAGCGCTTCTTGTACTGGTGTACGTTCTGTATCTGAATGTTCTATTTGGTCAAGTATATCATGTATATTGGTGCCATTTATCTGTCTATCATTACCAAGTAAAAAACTCTTAAGTTTTTTCAAAAGTTCGGTTTTATCTCCTACATATGATTCTAATTCTTTTTTTATATCAATACCACTCTCCTTTAATTTGCGTATATCTTCGTCTGAAAAAAATTGTTCTCTTGCAAAATTAAATGGATCGGAAATAATCTTATTTATATTGCTTTTAGTTTTTGATAAATTCTTTTGAAATTCTTCATAATCTTTATCTGATAGTATTTTATTAAATTCCTCTTTAAATTTGAGTTTATATTCTTGACTTTTTCCAGATAATTCTGCTAGAACACCATCTACTGATAAATCGTGGTTTCCTACTATACCCCTGTAATATTCTTTTCCTTTATCTTCGAATCTAGTACCTAAATTATCGAGATATTGTGCGTTATCGCTTTGTAATTTTGTCATTAATGTAGAAAAACGTGTGGATTGTTTACTTACTAAAGCATTAATACTAGCATTCGTGTCGACATTTTTTGCTACTTCTGATATATTCTTTAGATTGATATTTAATTCTTCAATAACATTAGCCAATCTATTTACAGGTTCTAATACTTTATTTACAGGTTCTAATACTTTACCAAAATTTAAATCTGTAAATTGACCTACGAATTTTGCATAAGTTGATGCTATAAAACCTTCTGAAATTTTGTTATCTTCAGGGTTTTCAGTAGAGGTGTCAGTTAATTGGGTTAGAGAAGCTACATTATTAAAGATATCGAATCCAAGAGATGTAAACAATACCTTAAAATCTTTTGTATGTTTCCAAGCATCTTTCTCTAATGGTTTAAATAAGCTATTTCCACCTTTTTGTATTAAATCAGTGCAGAATTCATCGATATTACTTTTATTAATGTCAGGATTATTCAAAAACCATATAATATCAATAATATCATTATTAGACTTTTGGAATGGTGTTCCTGTTAAAAATATAGTTTGCTTATTTATTTGTCTTACAAATTCTTTGAATCTGTTATCACTGAATGCATTACCATAATATTTAGAATTATTTATTATTTTTTCACTTAATACAAACAATTTTTCTACTAAGTTATTATAATTTACGTTACATGTTGTTTCTACTACTATGCTATGTTCTTCTAAAGCTTGAATTAATATTAATTTAAACTCTTTAAGTTTAAGAAAATTATAATTATCGTCTTCTGGCCTTGTATATTCTTCATTACCAAAGACCGCTTTTAAATAACGGACTATATCGTCAACTGTTATATCAGTCGAAACCACAGTTGTAAGTACCGTTGAAAGTGTTACGTAATTCATTAGCAGTTCTGCTTCAGGTTGCTGTACTTGTTGTTCCTGAAATATTACTTCGCTAACTTCTTCTTCAACTCCTTCTTCTTCAACACTATCTCCTTCTTGTGTAACTAGAGGTTGGGGTTCAGTTACAGTCTGCGTGATTGAATTGATTTTTGCTAAGCTGTCTGTTATCATATTATCAAGTGTAGTTCTAAAATCATTCATTTTTGTAGGAATATCTTGTAACGAAATCTTAAATATTTGTGCCAAAATTTCGTCTGTTCCCGATTGAAGTAGAAATTCTGCATATTTATTGGTTCTGTTATTTTTGACATCATTATCAACTTCGCAATAATCATCAAATAGATTTTGAATTACGTATGATAGATTCTCTTTAGGTTTTGGCTCAGGTTCATAGCTTTCACGTATTGAACTCTTTATTGAACTGCGTATACTCTTATGATTATTTAAAAGTTTAGTTATTGAAAACAATAGAAGATATTCTTTCTTTGGTTCTATTTTCTTGCCAAGTTTACCAATAATAAGGTCTTTAATAACTTCTGGTTTATTTATGTCTACATTGGTATATTTAATTAAAAACTCTATAAAATTATAATAATCGACTTTATCTTTTAATCCATATAATATTGCATGTAGTGCCTTTTCATCTTTATGTAATTCTTCTATAAAATTATGAATATCATTTTGCTTTATAGGATATAATAATAATAATAGCTGTGCAAACAAAGGCTGAAATATTTCTAAATTAGCTTTTAGATCGGCTTCATATTTGTTTTTATCTCGTTTAATTACTATACTTTCTTTTCTAGTTGCATCAATATCATGTCTTTCATACCCATCATAGGGATGTAAGGAATTAGTTAAAAACCGATGTGATTCATCACAAATTAAAACGTCATAATTCATTTCTTTCATAAATTCATCTTCACGCAAAATGCCTCCATTTTGATGAAATAATACATCATAGTTAATGCCTATAAGTTTAAAATAATAATTCTCAGTGTCATTCGCTTTTATTGATCCACTGCATACTTCAACTGTGATACCAACATACTCCTTATCAAACGAATACTCGTTGTACATATAACAGCCCATTGTACCAGCATCACCGATGAACGAACCTTTATATATTCCTTGTGGTGCAATAATTAGTATATTTAATGGTGTTGCTTCATCTGTATGAGCGGTATTTAAATGACTGAAAGCTATCGATAGAGAAGTGATAGTTTTTCCCGTTCCTACACCATGAAACAAAAAACATGCTTTATCACCTGGATTGCGAAATTTCGTAAAACGATTTATTGCAATAAATTGTCTAGCATCATGGTTAAAATCCTTTGCTGTCTTGTATACCTTATTTCTTTTTATAGTACTGTTAGAATCGTTTATATTAAATAATTTATTGGTATAAAAGTATTTTTGATACTTGTCAGTCAATATATTTTCGTTATAATTTCTAGAATCAACCCGATTATTAACTGCTAATTGATATATAATTAGATAGAATGTAAAGATATACCCTTTTTTCTTATTATATTCTTTAAAAGCGCCAAGTCCTTCATTTAAATATGCGACTTGGTCTTGATGAATAATCGTTGGTAATTTTTCTATCGAAGATTTATGAAGTTTATTTATATTAGTTCCGAATTCCTTGAATATTAAATCTAATATAGGTTGAATGTTAATGTTATCTTTAAATTTCGGGTTACTACGGTTACCAAATGGATTGATAACGTAATTTTGGTTACTATCACGTTCATTTATTTTAACATTACTCGCTATTATATTCAGTATTTGTTTGCAAATTTCCTGATCTAAGAACATATATATATTAATATTTTTACACAAAAAACTAAACGCTACATCGACAATATCTTCATTAGATAAGAGTTTATAAAATAAACTTGTAAGGCCGTTGTAATGAGTATTTATTATACTATTATAATTACAATCAACTAATTTATCACTAGTAAATTTGTTTTTTATAGTTTTTTTTGTAGCTGCAATAAATTCACTAGTGTAGTTGTTATTGGTACTATTTTTAATTTTATCCATCTGATAGAATTTATAGTGTTGATGATAACTGTTATGATCCATCTTTACATGAATAAATTTCAATAATGCTGAAGTACATTCATTTCTAATCTTTATCATGTTAGAATAATCATCATTTGTTTTTTTTTTATTACCGCCAAATTTTTCATCTTGTTTATTAATAGTATTAGTATTAAAGTACGCCATTAATTCTGCAATTGAACGAGTGTTAAGATTGAAACCCTCTGCATTTTCAAGTATATTCATATACTCGGTTAACCAATAATTATAATAACCTGCTGCACTATTAGTCAATACAACAATAGCTTCTCCTTCTTTACATTTATCTTTTTCAGATAATATCTTTACAATATACCATTTACCGTAGTCCTTTTCATTATTCTCTTTAATAACGTCGGTAATTTTTAATTCTTCTCCATTAATTTTACACAAAGTACCATTGTTACTTTTGTCTATTAAGTCACCTACTAGTGAGCAATTAGTTACTAAATTGTTGTTTTGTTCAGCCGTTGCGTTGTATGTTCTAAATAAAACTTTTGAAAAATTATTATTACTTGTGTCTTTTGTAAGCAAATCATTAACCTCATGTTTAACGTCATCAAAATTTTTAATAAATGTCAATAACTCTTTTAATTTTTCAAAACAAGCCAAACATTCTATATCCGTAGTATTTGTAGGCAAAGACGATGGTTCTGACGAATCATCCGAACTTTGTTCGACATCCTCAGTACTGGTATCATGATGTTCTTTGTCTTTATATGTAGAACCTTTTATTACAACATTTGCAGCGTTATAAAGATTTCCAAGAACATTCATATCAAATGTTATGTATATATATTATACAGATAATTAAGTAATATTAAATCTAACTCACTAAATATATAAAAATAAATCGAAAAAAACGAACATAAAAACTTATCTCACTACTAATATATCCAAAAGATATGACCATCATAAACAATATCGAAATCGACAACATTCAGTATAAACGTAATATTATCAAGGATGCCATCTTAAACAATGACCCCATCGATGATAAACTCCATGTTATTTTAGTCATTTCGAATCCATGCCTATATGCACGTCGCTATATTCTTATTCGAGAGATGATGCAGCGCTTGGAACTAGAGGAATCCAATATTTCTCTTTATGTGGTCGAACTTGCATATAAGAAACAGAGATTTCTCATTACGGATGCCAATAACCCGAGACATTTACAAATTCGAACCGAAATACCCATTTGGCATAAAGAAAACATGGTAAATCTAGGCGTCGAAAAATTATTACCCAAGTCATGGAAAGCAATGGCATGGTTAGATTCCGACATTGAGTTTGAGAATCCGAGTTGGGCGATTGATACGTTGAAAGTCCTCAATGGAACATGTGATATTGTACAGATCTTTAGTCATTGTATCGATATGAATCAACATGGAAGTACCATGAATGTGTTTACTAGTTTTGGTCACCAATTCATAAAAGGTCAGCCTTATTCAAAGAATATGATGAATTTCTGGCATCCAGGATATGCATGGGCATGTACTAGAAAAGCATATGAAAAAATGGGGGGACTCTATGAAAAGGCCATATTGGGTTCTTCTGATAATATTATGGCGCTATGTCTCATACAAAAGGGGTTGAAGGCGATTAATGACGATTCCACTGATGATTATAAAAATTCGGTTCTCGAATTCCAAGAGCGTATAAAAACACTACGTTTGGGGTATGTTCCTGGTGTTATACGTCACTATTTTCATGGTTCAAAGAAAAATCGACGTTACCATGATCGATGGCAAATTTTGTTGAATCACGGTTTTGAACCAAGCACATTTTTATCGAAAGACGACGTAGGTATCTTAGTACCTACCAAAAGATGTCCACAAAAAATGTTGGACGAGATAATGCAGTATTTCAAAGAGAGAAATGAAGATGAATTCTATAAAACTGTTAACGAAGAAGAATCCGAAGAAGAAGAATCCGAAGAAGAAGAATCCGAAGAATCTGAAGAAGAAGAATATATTGATATGTGGGCAGAAGGAAATGATCCAGCACAACCATTAGACGAAGACGAAGACGAAGACGATGACGAAGATTACGATGACGTAACATCACCTCACATATTCGCCAATTTCATCAAAAGATGGTTAAAATGATAATTCAAGAAAAATTGAATTCATAAATAATATAAACTCGATAGTTCATATTATTATAGGAAAAAGTCAATAACGAATCATGGATCTCACACAAGCAAAACTTAGTCGTGCCGAATGGCAATTCGCTGAAAAAAAGGTTTCAGACAGAGAATTCGCCATCTTAAAACTCATCATACAAGGGTATCATAATATTAATATAAGAACAAACGAAAATACATCGCTCTACTCTTTCATCAAAATCGAACAATCAGAAGATATAGAAAAATTCCTCTTTCAAAAATATTTCGAAGAAACGTGTGCGAATTTCGTAAAAAAATACACTAAAGGGACACCCCTTGCAACGATCACATTTGAAACGAAAAAAGAAACATTGAAACTAAAAACGGCGGATAATATTCGTATTCAGAATCTAGACAATAATATCAAACAAAACAAGGACCATATTTATGAATTTCTCCTACTTGAACTATGTGGACAACTCATGAAGAATCTATACGAAAGAAAACAAAAATACGCATTTTACTTATATACACTCTTACAGCTGAAAAAAACTAGTATTCAAAATATTAATAAAAAAGTAATCGAATTCATTGACACAGTCATTGACTATGCAAATAGTATAACAAAAACAAGCGATATTATTACGAATGCATACGAATTTATCGAGAATAATAAATACCTATTGAAATATGAAGACATGACATTATTTCCACATCAAAAACAACTGTTTCATCTTTGTAAGCTAAAAGAAGAAAGACCTGTCCATGCGAAACTAATCTTATACGCAGCTCCAACAGGTACTGGAAAAACAATGTCTCCACTAGGCTTATCCGAAGAATATCGTATCATTTTCGTATGTATTGCTAGGCACATCGGTTTAGCCTTAGCAAAATCGGCGATTTCTATGGAGAAAAAAGTGGCTTTTGCGTTTGGTTGCGAAACCGCGTCGGATATCAGACTGCACTACTTTTCTGCAATCAATTATACAAAAAACAGGCGTTCAGGAGGCATCGGTAAAGTAGATAATAGTGTGGGAGACAATGTAGAGATTATGATTTGTGACGTGCAATCCTATTTAACGGCCATGCATTATATGTTGGCATTTAATCCTAGAGAACGTATTATTACTTATTGGGATGAACCGACTATTACGCTAGATTACGAAGAACATTCTTTGCATGAAACGATCCACCGAAACTGGGCGGAAAATCAAATACCAACGATGGTACTCTCTTGTGCAACATTGCCAACACAAGACGAATTACAGCCAGTTTTCGCGGATTTCCGTAGTAAATTCGACGGAATGGAACCTCAAATATATACAATTACTTCGTCGGATTGTAAGAAATCGATACCTATTCTGAATAAAAACGGTGAATGTTTACTACCACATTATCTGTATTCCGACTATGATGAATTGAACCGATGTGTAGATTATTGTAAAGAGAACAAAACTATGTTACGCTATTTCGATCTCCGACATATCATTATGTTTATTGAATATGTGAATTCCGAAGAATTAGTAGACGAACAAGTGATGATTGATCAGTATTTTGATAATATTCGTGATATTACGATGAATAGTTTGAAGGAATATTATTTGGACTTGTTATTGCGACTCAAAATCAATATGGACAAAGACGAATCAAAGAATAGTAGTTGGCAAGACATCCATAAAACATTATGCTCTATGAGAAAACCGAAATATAATAATATCTTATTTACTACGAAAGATGCATATACATTAACTGATGGTCCAACCATCTTCTTAGCAGAGGACGTGGATAAAATAGGGAACTTTTATATCCAACAGTCGAACATCGACGAATCCGTTTTCCGAAATATTCTGACGAAAATCATGAGAAATGGCGAGATCATTCGGCGTATCGAGGAACTGGAAAGCATGATTGAAGCCAAAGAATCGAAAATGATAACAAACGGTTCAGGTGATAAAGAAAAGGGCGCAGCGAGAGAGAGTGGGCGTCTATGTAAAGAGTCGGAGGCATGGTCAGAAGAAATCAATAAGATACGTAAGGAAATCCGGGCGGTCTCTCTAGACCCACAATATGTTCCGAACACAAAACCTCACCAAGAAAAATGGACACCGACGAAGACAGTGCATGAACAGGCTTTCATGTCAAATATTGGAGAAGAAATGGCGAAGGAGATTATGATGCTGAATATCGATAACAATCTGAAAGTTTTACTCTTGCTAGGTATTGGGGTCTTCGTCAAAGAACCGAACCCTGCCTATATGGAAATCATGAAGACTTTGGCGGATGAACAACGACTTTTCATCATCATTGCATCGACGGATTATATTTATGGTACGAATTATCAGTTTTGTCATGGTGTTTTAGGTAAAGATTTGACCAATATGACACAACAGAAGACTCTACAAGCAATGGGACGTATTGGACGGAATAATATTCAACAAGATTATACCGTTCGATTTCGAGATGATGATATGATAATGAGTTTATTTTCTAAACCGGATTTTAATCAAGAAGCTGAGAACATGTGTCGCTTATTTAGAAGCTATTAGACAAATATATAATAATATGATATATATATAGATTTAGTATAATGGGTAATTTTTTCTCTGGTCAAAGTAGTAATCAAGAAGTACAAGACGTAGGTACAGGAACACAAATATATCGTAAACTACATAAAGCAGCGTTTAACGAAGAAACAAAAGGAGAAAATATGGTGAAATCAATTAAGCGTGAAAATGCAGCTAATTCTTTAAAAGAACAACAAAGAATTAGAGAAAAACAAGAAGCAGAGCAAAAAGCGAAAGAAGCGAAAGAAAAAGCAAAAAACTCATGTTTGACCGATCCAAAGTATCGTTTACCTACACCGAAGAAAAACGTACCAGACCCTAAGGTTATTGTTAATGGTAAAGAAACTGATTTAAGACAATTAACATTTAGTAAACCTAATGAAAACATTGATGATATAATATTTGACGTATGTTACGAATGGGCAGGAAATAAATCGGTTATTGACAAAACTTATACAGATTCTTTCACTAGAACAGATTCTTTCGTTAGTAATCCGTTGACCAATACTGTAATAGGTTATATTGAACCAAAATATAGAGAAAAAGCTACCAAAATTATAAAATATCTTATTGCTGCTGGTGCTGACATTAATATATATAAAGGAATATTATTATTTTATGCTATTCGATATAAAGACGTTAAATTCGTCGAACATATTGTAGATGCAGGTGCGAATGTGAATATAGAAGATAAAGATAAATATACACCTTTAGTTACTGCAATTAAAAAGAATAATTTTGATATAGTAAAAAAATTAATAGAATCTGGTGCAGATGTAAATAAAGCATATGGTGAAGGAACAGGAAATAATCCATTGGATGTAGCAAGATACAATAAGGTGGATGATACAGAAACACAGAATAAAATAATACAGCTTCTTCGCGATAAAGGTGCAAAAGCGACTACATTGTTCAATGGTGGTTCAAAACAAAGGAGAACTCATAAAAAAAGAAAATCAAATAAGAACCAGCGTAAAAATAGACGTACTAAAAAGTCCACATAATTTTTGTATTATATTACAAGATACAATACAAAACATTTTCTAAATAAAATTCTACGTTCTACGACCCTTTACGCCAGAATTACGTACAGTTCCCACACCACCGCTTGGATAGCTACCTGGTTTATAATAAACCTGAGAATTATTTGAGAACAATGGTTTATTGATTTTACGTGCTGCGTTTGCAGTAGGATATAATTTGAATTGAAATTGAATAGGATTGTTAAATTGAATATAACCTTGTGTCGGCATATATAGTATTATAACAAAAAAATTGAAAAATTACACCATCTGAAATTGTATAAAATAAAATATGTCTCTTAACATGTTATATAGGAAGGTTGTCGTAATTGATAAGAATGAACCTGAACAAACAAAATATCATGGAACAGTTGTTATGATAGATGAAGTTGAAAAGATAGCTGGTATGCCGCAACATGGCTACACTCGTTCTAAATACGTAAAATTTGATGATATAGAAACGTTACTTTCTGTATTGAAAAATAATGCAAAAGGGTGGCCGATTCATTACAATAGTCGAAGTGGAAACCACAAAAAGGGTATTATATGTAGTTTATCTGGCGATATTGTTAAATTGATCGATAGTAATAATTCTTTCTCACCGAATTCTTATGAATATACGTATCATGTAAAGGACATTTCCTGTATCAAGATTACAGATGAAGCATTTGATGTTGAGATAATTTAGTATTTTCAATCAACCAATTTACAAAATAAGACAGGTTTTTTATTCTAAAATCTGAAGATAGTATAGTAATAGAAATGAAACTTACTATGAAAAATTATCATATAGTATTCATCATATTATTGTTAGCATTTTTGTTATATAATTTAGTAAGTCTAATCCAATTCAGGGAAGGTATCACGTCACAAGAAATTAAAGACACTGCTGATGCAAATGCATCAACTACGATTGCCGCAAATAAACCCAAACCAGTAGTAAAACAACTGAAATTCGGTATAGAAATACAAGATTCAATGGTGTATAATGAGTGTATAAAAAATCCGGCTCCGCCACCTCCGCCTCCACCACAATCATTGTATTATGGGGCGGGTCAAGGTATGGGTCCAGGTCCTGAACAAGCACAAGCACGAGCGAATTACGATTCCGGATATAAAGTATTATTGCCATTTACTGCAACATTTACACAGCTTAATCCAAATATGAGTTATTATGTTTCTGGAACATCTGAGGGCGCACCTAGTCAAAATGTCGATGTAGCTTCTTTTCCATTGACATATAAAAATCCTATTAATGCATCTCATTGTAATGACCCTAATAATATAAATTCCAAATCGGCCGATATTCCTGCAACAAGTCCAACGAATGTCACTATTTCAGTTGAAACCGGCAAATTCAACGGTTTTATTTTAGTTGCACCGAAAAACGGTTCTCTTTTTCCAAAGAATTTTACATTGACTATAACCAATAACAATAATCTACAACTCCAATTATATGGTCAATATGCTTCTGGAATGTCTGATGCAAATCCCATTCCTAGTAATAGACCGATTCAACCTACTACGATATCAAAAACTGGATTCGAACCAAAAGCTTATGATGCATCGGATAATGTGATAAGAATGGGAGGTGTTAATCTAGGAACAGAGCCGTTAGTTATTGCAAATACGGGTGATGTTACGGATACGAATAATAATAATATTGGAAGCGTAACTACTTCAAATAATACGATAGTCGTTCATTGTACGAATTCATCAGATATTACTGGCCTGATTATTTATCTGGGACACTCATATGTCGCATAAATTTCCTCTTATATCACCGCCTTACGGTACACGGTGCAGATTGAAATTGTTGGGGGGGGTAATTATGTACGTTGTTTTCGTACCGATATTTTTAAGCATCACGTTTTCTTTGATTTCAAAATGAATATCCATTCCGAAATCAGTTTCTTCTGCGATTTCATACACATGTCGACTGATTTGTATTGTATCAGGGTCAGCTGTCGTTTGTAATCGATTTGCCACATTCACCGTATTGCCTACAACACATAATCTAGGGACTTCGACACCTAATACACCCACTACCACTTTTCCAATATTGATTCCTACTCGTAATTGCATGGGTTTATTATCAGGGCTTTGCACATTTTTAATTTCTTTCAATAAATCAATCGCTAATAATATCATGTTCTTCACATTATTCTTCGTATCATTCGTATAAATATCGCCTACTACCATGTATGCATCCCCGATGGTTTCTATTTTTTGTAGATTATCATACCGAACAACAATATCATCGAAACGAGTGTACATATCATTTAACATTTTATAAATGACGTCATCATCATACGTTTTCGCCAATTCTGTATAGGATACGATATCTGTAAACAATACACAAATAAAGTTATAAGGTATATATTCTTTGGAATTCGCTAAATAATTGTCTTCTAGTTCTAATGGCAAGATTTTCTTCAAGAGTTCTATTTTTAAGTGCGTTTTATCTATCGGAACAAGATTCGATATTGTGCCATGTAATTGTTTAATTAGCTCTTTACATTTTGGTGTAACATTCGTCGACTTTTCAAACTTCTTTATGTGTTTATTTATAGAAGTAAGCAACGAAACTGCTTGTAAATCGATGTTCGTCTTTATATAATATATTTGTTCTTCGTGGTCATTCATAATTAGAATCGTAGTCAATTTCGCTATCATATCTGCTAACAAATAACATATTTGAATATCATGCACATTAAAGACCTCAAATACTTCAATCACAGTAATAAATGTGAATAACGACCAGACATAAATAATAAACATCGTACATTTCTGGTGTTTGAAATCGAATAACTTATAAATAAAATACCCTTCGTATAAAGATAATGTCGCTATAATATAAGGATTATATACTGTTCTACGTAATGGATAACATAGAATATGTAACATATTACTGGCAATATGATAATGTGCATTTACTTCCATAAGTGTTAACTTGTTCATATCACAATAAAGCTTCAAAATGAGAGGCGTTGTAAAGAACCACATGACTGTTCTCCTAAACTCATATTGATATATACCGATTATGTTGCTATGAATAATCGTATCAGTTACGTATTTGATATAGATGAAAGAAAGAGTGTAAATAGTATAATTCTTAATCTTAGAAAAAAAGAGCAAATGTACTGTAAAAAGAGAAAAAACAGTTAATATAAAAATATTCGCGGATTGAATAACGGGATAAAATACAATAGGTTCGTTTTGGAATATTTCGAAATTATCGTATAAACATGGTTTCATAATATTATCTAATTGGAAGTAAATAAGCGTGAATATGAAAAGCTGAAACAATCGAAACATACATATCTATATTATATGTACAGTTATAAATTTATACTTATATTTGTATTCTACTAATCTATATAATATATTATTAGCAATGTGTAATAATATTATGTAATATATATATGATCTGTGTTATTTGTGTAAAGCCATTCATTATAACAAAAGATAAAACAGATTATACGAATAAAAAGAAAGCGTTTGATAACGAAGTATCTGATTTGATTGACGATCTTACAAACGAAGATTTTGATGAAGAAGTACAGACATATATATGGAAAATATTGTTGAATTTTGAAGCACTACTTTTACGTCATAATCAAACCCCGAATACTTGCAATTCTCAAAATTGCAATAAATCTATTTGTAATTTTTGTTACACTCATCATCAAACTTGTAGAACATGCGAGAATATATATTGATTGATTTATCGGTGTATATATGATATCATATTTTTTATAATATCATATTTCCGGCTTATCGGATTCGAACCGATGACCAGCAGATGACAACAATAACTACTACAGTCTGCTGCTCTACCAACTGAGCTAAAGCCGGTATCCCAACCCCCACAATATACTTGTATATCTCTTTATGTCGATTTTTTCCGATTATTTTTATTATACTCTTTTGAACCAGCCTATAATCCTATAGTCTTTTGAACCAGCCTACAGTCCTATAGTCTTTTGAACCAGCCTATAGTCCTATAGTCTTTTTCCATTCATCGTCCACTATCCAAAAGCTTGAAAGCTGTTGAATACTCACTGAAATGATATAAATACTATTATTACGTGCTTTATAATAAGCATAACACAAATATCCCATTCCATTAGACCCAAAAATCTTATATGTAGTAATAGGTTCATCGACGATTTCATTATAACATCTAACAGCGGATGGTATATCACAATTAGATATTGAAGGCATACTCATATCTCTACCAGAATTTATAAATTGTTCTACTTCTTGAATTTGTGATTCAGATAATGGAGACGCCATGTTTTGATACTAAAATTAGCGAGATTATATTTATGTCTATTTTGATAAATATAATTTTCAATTTTTCGATGATAATTTTAATGTCCATCGCAATCAATTTGTTCTAGACAATTTTTGCAGCCAATGGCGCATTTGCTCATCATTAAACATAGTTCTGATAATCCACCACAGCAAAACTCGATACCATTTAATGAACATGCCCAACTATAGGCACAGCATCGAAAACAGATATGAACATCGGTCTTCACCACGTTACAGCATTTTTTCACAGCTTCCTCGTCTCTAATGATGGTATCATGTAGTAATGGCTTAGGTTCGGGTGCGTGTGCAGGTGCAGGTGCAGGTGCAGGTGCATGTGTTTGCTTCGTCTTGTCTTCAACGGTAGACATTATATATATATTATTGACTAAAATAATTACAAATTTAATTACTATATTTACAATACTAAATTATTCTATAAAGCATTCTTATAATTGACTACATAAGGGGTTCCTTTTAATTTTGACATAATATCCATATTGGTTCGGTCCATCTGTATATTAGAATAGAGTTGATTTGATGCGCCTATTTTTCGTCTTTGCATAACGCTTTGTTTTACGATATTTTCTACTTTTTCGAATACGTTTCGTTTTTCGTTTACCACCTTTTTGTCTAGATAATATAGCTATGCAAGTATCCAAAAACCCTTCTAGACAAACCTGTGGTTTTGTATTGATGTACTCGATTACACGATTAAAGTTAACATTATTTGATGATACTAACGAATCAAAAAATAGTTCAATTACCAATGGCAATTCAGCAACTCCTCTATGTATCGTTCTAATCGAACAATGTTTTTCTTCCAATATTCCTCTAATTATATGTTTATAATGATCTTCAAAATCGAGACCGCTATGTGGATTTCGGTTTGCTTCAACAGATAACAATGCTATATCAAACAATCCAACGAATATACGAGTTACAGTTTCATTGTTTAATCCTAGTTCGTTTACTCTATTAATGATTTGTTCTTTGTTCTTGGATACTGATTCTGCATTTACCATAGCTACGTAATTTATAGGTGCTTCTTGTAAAGAAGTTTCTGGCCGTTCTATTTTACATTTTGTTTTTAGTTGTTCCCAAAATCTTTCGGTTTTTTCTTCTGTCGATTCTACCCCAAATATCGATTTTACAGGGTTCGAGTTAAAAAGTTGTGTGTTTGCATCTCTATATCCAAGTATTGATTCACATTTTGCACATTGTTCATTATCAACCGCTACACAAGTATCAGGGTCACTAATATCTTCATAATCGATCGAATCTTCATTGCATCTATAGTTACCACATGTTATGCCTGACATAATAATATATACATATATATTATTATTATGACAGATGTACAGTATTTTTCGGTATTACTTACAATCCACTTTTATAGTCGACAACATACGGATTCTTACTTAATTGCGATAAAATATCAGGGTTTGTTCGGTCCATCTGTATATTAGAATAAAGTTGATTGGATGAACCCGATGGACGACCAAAATTTGCAACATCAGGACTCTGACCAGGCATATCTACTGCTAAAGCACGCGAGTTCTTCAAAAAAACGTCTTTTTGTGCTTGGCGCATATTAATATCTCCATTCATCAAGTCCATATTTCCAGCAGGCGTATAACTGGCTAAAACACTCGATTTTAATTCGCTACTTCTCTGATTATATCCAGATTCATAAGATTTCGTTTGACGTGTTCTTGCACCAGCACTAGCAACACCTGCATAATAGAAATCACTGGTTTCGCTACGATATGTTGTTTCGGGCTGTTGTTCGGTTACCTGATAAGCACCACCGCGTTGATTTGCATTGATATTTAAATGATTCTTGGAATTCTCAGTAGTTTCGCGGATAGTAGCCGCAGGTCTATCGGCAGGGTTAAATATATACGACTGTTTTACTGTTGTAGTAGGATTTTGGTAGGGTCGGAGAGAACCTATTGTATTCTCTTTGCGTGAAGGGCGTAGTACATCTAAAAGAGGTGCAATGGCGGCATTCAATCCACCGCTGACCAACCCAAAATAGTTATCCTGTTTATTTACTGTCCTATTATTAGGATAAGCCATCTTCGATTTGATACCATAATCCGAATCTGTAGCGTAATTTCTTCCATTTGCATTGGCGACGCCGATAGGAACTTCACCAAATTGTTGGTTATGTGTGGGCATATATTCACCAGGAACATATGCAGCAGAATTTTGATATCCTGCACCACCTGCATAACTCATTGCCGTCTCAGGTCTAGATACATAGCGTTCAATGGGAACAGCGCGCATAGTAGGTGCGGTCTGTACACCGCCAGTAACAAATAAACGTCCAATATCCCCACCCTCGCTACGCTGGTCTAAAGCGAAACTTTGTTCAGGTCTATTTTTTTCATAGACACCCATTTGTTCTGGTGTAGCCACTGTTTTAATAAAACTATCGGCAGGACCCTCGTGTCCTAACAAAGAGTATCCAGATGCTTTAGGGTTTGTTGCTACACGTAACTCATCTACTGATTTTTCGCGCCATTTATCACGTGCTAAAACACCAGAATTGAATCCACCTGCACCTTCATTTGTATAACCTAGACCTAAACCTGGTCCTACCATTTCCTCTGCAAAAGGTTTTACGTTTGCCATTCTTGCACTAGGATTAATACGTGATTGTATAAAATCGCTTTGATTAGGAGCGCCGTTCGCCCATTGAAGACTGTTATGTGGTGTAAATAAAGGTGCTTGTTCAGTTTTCTTGATGATTTGAGAACCTGCACCAGAGTAATTATCTAAAAGACCTTCATTGGCATTCGTTTCTACATGTTGATTTCTCAAATTACTACCAAAGAAAGGAACCATATTATTATGTTGAAAATAAGAACTATCTACTTGGTTACCAGTAAGAGAGTAATAAGAACCTTTACCACTCGGTTGTTCATTCGGTAAGAAATACTTATCTGTATAAACCCCATTACCATCATATCGATTTTGTGTAGATAATTCACTAGTTTGATCAGTTTCAGATGATACAATAGGATATTCTGAGGGATAGTTTCGATTAGGAATATCTATATTCGGTAAATCAGAATGACCAGTAAAGTTCTCGTTACTTTTACTTTGATTACTGACAAAATATAATCCAGCTAATGCAAATAGGGGTATTGCAACTTCCATATTATATAATTATATTACGACTATATAATATTTACCATATTTTTATTGCTAATGTTTCAATTTATTTCACTACATTTTCATTTACCAATGGAATAGTATTCCATGTGTTGTATACCATCAACCACTGGAACTTTTGGGACAAAATAATCTTTTTCTAAAATGCGCGTTGAAATGTTCTCTTCGAACTGTTTTTCTAAGCCATTCAATGGATTCAATAGTGGGTTCTCCCATCTAGGTCTATCAATATCTCTAAACATCCACGCGGGATGGGTTGCTCTACTTTCTTCTACAAATGGTTTGGCGTCTCTATAATAAACTCTTGAACTTGGTACAGCATTCAATTGGTAATCATTAAAATCTACTAAATCGCGATTTAGTGGTCTTGTTAGGCCTCGTAAATCACTTTCTAAATTAATGGTATTTGTTCTCAAACTTGCACCCCAACCTTGCATACGGATCTGCGGATCTTCTATAAATGGCAAATCGACACCTTGACCCGGTTTGTCTAAGAAGTAACGACCTGCATAACTACTTTCCTCTAATTGTTTTTGAATTCTATAAGGGTCATCATGAAATCTCGTAAATGCCATGATACTATTCTTATTTAATGTTACTATATATATTTATATTGGTAAAAAATATAAATATAGTTATGTTACAATTCTATAATCATGCCCACTACATTATGTCTAAATATGATCGTAAAGAATGAATCTAAGATCATATTACGTTTGCTGGAATCGGTCTTACCTATTATTGATTCCTACTGTATTTGTGATACAGGTAGTACAGATAGTACAATCGATATTATCCAGCTATTTTTTGATAAACATGGACTACCAGGTAAAATAGTAAAAGAACCGTTCCGCGATTTTGGATACAATCGTACTCATGCACTCCGACAATGTAATGATATGGAGAAAGCGGATTATGTTCTTCTATTAGATGCGGATATGGTTCTCGACATAAGTAATATTGACGTCAAAGAATTCAAGGAGAACATGACAGCAGACGTTTATCATATTTTTCAAGGACACGATGCCTTTTTCTATAAAAATGTGAGAATCATCCGAAATGATCCAAAAGTATCTTATTGGGGTGTAACCCATGAATATGTACAAACACCACCTAATTATCGCTATGAGGATATTCCCAAGAATAAAATATTTATCAAAGATATAGGTGATGGTGGTTCAAAGTCAGAGAAATTTGAGCGTGATATACGACTTTTGTCGAAAGGGCTAGAGGAATTACCGAATAATGATAGATATACATTCTATTTGGCGAATAGTTATCGAGATGCCGGTAAACGAGACCAAGCAATAGAATATTATAAGAAGCGTATAGAGATTGGTGGTTGGCGTGAAGAAGTATGGTTCTCCTATTATATGATTGGAAAGTGTTATAAAGAAATGGGGGATTTTGCGAATGCACTACATTATTGGTTAGAAGGATACAATTTTTTTCCAGATAGAATTGAAAACCTGTATCAAATCATTACTTATTATAGAACTACAGGGAAGAATAGTTTGGCATATACATTTTATGAAATGGCCGACTATGAACGTAATCGGTCTACATCTACAGATCACTTATTCTTAGAAAAAGATATATATGACTACAAAATCGATTATGAATTCTCCATCATTGGTTACTATTGTAATAGAAACAAACATTGTATCGATACGGCATGTATGCGTGTTTTGGCGAATAAATGTGCGGATGAGAATACACAAAAGAATGTCATCAGTAATTATAAATTTTATGCTACGAAATTACGAGACCTAGCAAAGGGCGATTCAGAAATCAGATTTGATATTGGTAGTAGTAATATAGTTGATACAACTGATATGGTTTCTAGCACACCCTCTTTATGTTTCGATAAAACGAGTGGTGAATTGGTGGTCAATGTCCGATTTATCAATTATCGTATAGGTGAACAGGGCGAATATATAAACAGAGAACGTATTGTTACGAAGAATGTAATTGCTACATTCAAGCACAAAACGGAAACAGATTCCTATGTAAAAACCGGCGAATTCGAACTTAAGTACGAAACCAAATATGATAATTTATATGTAGGGTTGGAAGATGTACGTTTGTTTACAAGTAATAGTGGTCAGGTTTTGTTCAATGCAAATCGAGGCTTATCTTATGAATGCATGGTAATAGAGCATGGACAACTCAATTTGAAATCACACCAGACACAATCTTATCTTGTAAAAAAAGAGAATCAACGGCCGATTGAGAAAAACTGGACTATTTTCCAAGATCACGGCGATGTATCCATAAAAATGGTGTATCAATGGTACCCTTTGACCATTGGCGTACATCGTGATCACCCAGAACATATTTTAGATGGCGAAAATAGACCTGTCACCGAACTTGACTGTAGATGGTCAATCGAAACGCCCCCGTTTTTCAAATGGTTAAGAGGGTCGACAAATGGCTTGTCCATGAAGAATCCGGAAAACGGTTCTCAAGAACTATGGTTTATTTGTCATATAGTCAGCTATGAAGACCGCCGATATTATTATCATATTTTTGTTGTTTTGGACGCGGTTACATATGAAGTCAAACGTTATTCTAGGCTTTTTACATTTGAGGGTCAGAAAGTAGAGTATACTCTTGGGTTCGTTTTTCTTGAACAAAAAAAAGAGTTTTTGATAGGATATAGTTTGTTAGACCGAGAAACAAAATATATGAAGATTGGCATGGACGATATATGTAAAATGTTTATCTAATATTTTTTTGTAGCCAAAAATCTACAAATCTATCGATAGACCCTAATTTTACAAAATTTCATTCAAAACCGCATTCTTACAAGCTTGACCAAACGTTCGCCTATGCCATTGTGTAATACCGTGTTCTTTGATCCCGGCTAAATGTGCCGCAGTACCATATCCCATATTTGTAGCCATTCCATAGCGTTCTTGTAGAGCAGGATATTCCTCACACAAACCCAAGATCCAGTCATCACGTTCAGCTTTCGCTAGAATACTCGCAGCAGCGATTCCCATAAAAGTGGCATCGCCTTGTTCGACAGTAACATGTGGCATTTCAACAATGGTTTCATTCGCTTCATCAAATGTTCGATAGGAATGAAAGTAATTCCCATCGACCACAGCTAAACATGACGTCAAACATGGCTGACCTAATTTGACCAATGTTTCTTTAACAGCATCATGCATTGTCTGCATAGTAGCCTGTAAAATATTTATTTCATCTACTTTCTCTGCTTCGGCATATGAGACATGCCACGCCAAAGCATTGGCTTTAATATACTCTGCTTTTTCGCGCAACTTCTTTTTCGATGAAAACTTTTTACTATCTTTGATATCTTTTCCGTCGAAAGCATCCGGGTCTTTAGGTAAAACAACACATGCTACATAAACACGACCAAACAGGCACCCCCTACCGACTTCATCTAAGCATAATTCGGAAACAGAAGAGTTATCATTATTATAAAATCGCTGTAACATGATATCCAAATATAATTCTTCACCTATAATAATTATTAATTGCCTTGTTTTATCAATCAATTTTTTCGATATATACTCTATAAATAACGAATATGAAAATAACATCGGTCATGATATTTTTGATTATACTAATAGTTTTAGTAATATCAGTTACAATTGGGAAAAATTTTATGAATAAAGAAGGGTTTATTGCATTTGGATATTCTACTAATCCTGTAGATACTATATCACTCACCTGTTATTCAAGTACTAAAAAAGTAACGAAAATACAAGATAATTTCTATTTCGATACGACAAACGGTAATTTAATAGAATTAGATGGCAGTGCCTATACTACAGCAAATGATCCTATAGGGACTACATTGACAACGCTCTATGTCATTCCAAGAGGCGGTGATGGTGTATATCAATATGATATCAGTAATAGTGGGTCTGTTCCTACAATACAAGACGTAAATATTGGTACAATCTCATCTTTAGAGAGTTCTTATAAGTCTTTTATTGTAAAAAGTATTTCAACAACTTCTGCATCAGGGTCGGTGATTTATATACCATGGTCATTACAAACGATATTGGTACCTATATTAGATACAAGCAGTAGCAAAGTTATTAATAACGCTTATCTATGCCAATCGTCTGGTGTCCAATCGGCCTCTATTACAAATATCTCGTCATTAGCATTAACTGGTGTTTATACAGATTCAGATACTAATAATAACAAAAGTGTTACTGAATCTGTATATGATTCCACTAGATCTGTTTACCAGGTTAGTCATTATGTAAAATTCGATTCAACGAATGGCAATTTGATCATAATCAATGATGATACATCTGGTAATAAAATTTTAGTATACGATAGATATGGAAAATCGGTTTCAACACCCATTGATTCAGCTTCAAATTCTACATCCATACCGAATGTTAGTTTCAGTGCTTGGACAATCTTAGATATAAAAGGTCAAAATATTGTTTTGTATATAGCAAATGCAAAAAATACATTAATTTCTTTAATTGCGATGAAAAACTCTACACTTACCGAATTGACATTGAAAAATGTGGTAAGATTTACCAGTGCAGGTAAAGATGTAGATGGTGTAATTGTTAGTACAAGTAATACTAGTTCAAGCAGTCAAAGTTCCAGTTCAAGTAATGTTTTATCTGGATACGGAACAAGTGGATACGGAACAAGTGGATACGGAACAAGTGGATACAGAACAGGTGGAAATGATAGCGTTGTTTCAGAATATTTTAAATGGTATTGGTATTGGAAGAATGGACCAGGTGCAAATTCATCATCACAACGTAATAATGATTATATTTTGAAAACGCAAATAATACCGCCAGTATGTCCATCTTGCGCATCGTGTCCATCTTGTTCTAGTTCTGGTACATGCACGAATTGTGGTGGTAATGGTGGTTCGGGAACAATGACATCATCTGGAGTTTCTATATTTGATATTTGTGGAAATCCTACAAGTTGCTCTAAATTAGGTTATAATGGTGTAGGTTATGATGCAAAGAAAAACCCTATATACTGTTCTCAAGTATTGGGTCAGAGTCAAGGTCAAAATCAAAGTCAGGGTCAGGGTCAGGGTCAGGGTCAAGGACTAGGACTAGGATTTGGACAAAGTCAAGGGCCACCTAATAATAGTGCTGGTGGTGTTGTAAACAATGCTATTTCTACAACAGGTGACGTTATTGGTGGAACTGCAATGGGGGCCGAAGCTGTTATTGGTGGAACTGTAATGGGTGCTGGTATGTTAGCAAATAATGTAATTGATAAAACAACTGGACTTATTTCAGGTGCAGGATCAGGTGCTGTTAATCTATTAAAAGATACAGGTTCTGGAGTTTCTAATTTTTTAAAAGGAGGTAGTAATGGACAAGGTCAATCAGGATACGAACAAGGTCAATCAGGATACGGACAAGGTCAAGCAGGATACGGAACAAACAATAACCAGCGTTCTACCTATTACGGAACACAAAATCAATATTCTGACCAATATTCTTATAATGGAATGTTACCATCGAAGTCGACTAGTAATTTCATGCCAATTACCACAGATTTCAGCGCTTTTGGTAAATAAGTAAAAGTATATTTATTCGTTCAAAACATGGGTATAAAAAAATCATATCATAATAGTATATCTCAAACTATTATGATCATTCAAGAGTTAAATCAAATCTGTCAGAGAGAACAAACCGCAAACGAAATTAAAGCGATATTATCATCGTTTGAGCAACGATATTCTGACCCCACTTTTAAAAAAGGATTCTATATTTATGGTTCTCCGGGTTCCGGAAAAACTCAATTCGTAGTAAATTTATTAAAAGAAATGAATTACGATGTAATAAAATACGACGCAGGTGATGTAAGAAATAAATCCCTAATTGACACAATTACAAGTAACAATATATCGAATCAGAATGTACTTAATATGATGACTAAGACAAAGAAAAAAATCGCCATAGTCATGGACGAAATAGATGGTATGAATAACGGCGACAAAGGTGGTATAACAGCACTCATTAAAATTATCCGTCAGAAAAAAACGAAAAAACAACGACAGGAAACCATGACTGCTAACCCTATTATTTGCATAGGAAATTACTATATTGACAAAAAAATAAAGGAATTGATGAAGGTTTGTAATACATTTGAATTAAAGACACCTACACCACAACAAATGGAATCGTTGATTCTAAATATAATTCCCACAATAAAAAACGATCATATTCATGTTTTACTTAAATTCATACAAGGTGATTTCCGTAAATTGATGTTTGTTTATGATATGTTCTCCAAAAACCCGGAACTCTTAACAAAAAAAAACTTGGAAACCATTTTTCACATAAAATTATATAATGAAGATTCGAAAAAAATAACGCAATTACTTATCAATGAACCGTTTAAAATAGAACAGCATAATCGTGTGATGAATGAAACGGATAGAACTATAGTAGCATTATTATGGCATGAAAATATTGTTGATGTATTGTCGAATCTACCAATCGAAAAAACCTTTCCAGTTTATTTAAGAATTTTAGATAATATGTGTTTTGCCGATTACATTGATCGAATTACATTTCAGAATCAGATATGGCAATTCAATGAGATGAGTTCTTTAATCAAAACCTTCTATAACAATAAAATTTATCATAGTTATTTCCCTGAAAATAAAAATAAGTTTAAACCTGTCGAAGTGAGGTTTACAAAGGTTCTCACGAAATATTCAACAGAATATAATAATATGATTTTTATTTATAATTTATGTCAAGAATTGAATTTAGACAAAAAGGATTTGATCTCTATGTTTCAAGAACTTAGAATATTCTGTGACGGTGACTTTTGTAATAAGATTGATAAATTAAATGAAGTAGAGAAATATTTTGAGAATTATGCTATTAATAAGCTAGATATTAAAAGAATGTATAGATATTTAGATAAGAATATAAAAAAGGATACAACAATAGATATAGACGGTGATAGTGATTTAGGAGATTAGGACTTAGTTATTTAGTAGATATATAAAAATTATTATATGAGTATATTTATATAATATTAGTGATATGGAAACTGGACAAATACCTGGACAAATACCTGGACAAATACCTGCACAAGTACCTGCACAAATACCTGCACAAGTACCTGTACAACAGAATCAAGTAGTTCCTAATTACGGTGAACCTGCAGTGGATGCTAATGGAGTTCCTCAGGGAGAAGAAGTGCCAATGGAAACACCTGTAGACGATGTTCCTATGGAGGTTGAAACAGAATCTGTGGAAAAAGCACATATGGACGGTGAAGAAGGAACACCTATGAATGTCGAAACAGAGTCTGTTGATGAAGCACCGATCGAAGAAGAAGCACCTATGAATGTCGAAACAGAGTCTGTTGAAGGAGAGCCTGTTGAGGAAGCACCTATGAATGTCGAAACAGAATCTGTCGAGGAAGCACCGATTGAAGAAGAAGCACCTATGGAGACTGAAACAGAATCTGTTGAAGGAGAAGCGTCTATGGACGGTGAAGAAGAAGCACCTATGGACGGTGAAGGAGAAGCACCTATGGACGAAGCATCTCCATCAGATACAGTAAAATCTAGTTTACAACAAGCCAAAGAAGCACTCAACACTGCAACAGAAGCCATTTCTAACGCGGAAGCCGCGTTATCAAACGTTGAATCGTCCGAGTCGACAGACAAAACACAGCTAGAGGAGTTGAAGGCGGAAAACGAAAAACAAAAAAATATTCTCTCAGAATTCAAAGGATTTTTAAACAAAATCAATGAAATGTCAGGTGGACGTCGTAGAACAAGACATCATAAGTTTAAGAGAACAAAACGACACGGAGGTTCAAAAAAATCAGGTAAAACACATAGAAGAAGACGTAATGCAAGAAGAACACATAAGGGTTGGCCTTATATGTAAAATTATATGAAACGTATATTTTTCATATAATTGTGAAATTAATTGTTTATACAGCGTTTACATCTATAATAACTTCAGGAGCAAGTTTTGATGCAAAGAAGAAAGGCTTATCATTACTTTCAACTGGTTTAACCGCACTTACAGACTGTTCCTTCAATGATGTAACCTCTGCTTTAGATGCATTTAACTCTTTTTGAAGTAACTGCAGTGACCGTGTTTTTTCAATAAGTTGTTTCTGTAAATTGGTTACCATGATTTCTAATTCAGTAGAACGCTTACTAAACGATTGCAATTGTTGCTGCTGTATTCCCAACTGTTGTTGTTGTTGTTGCATGAGTTCTACGACCTGTACCTGTGTTAACTGGATGGGTGATTCGCCTGGACGCTGCAATACAATAGGTCCATTTGCTTGTTGTTTCGCCATCTCTTCCTTGATCATTTGGTCGCGTTTTTCTTCAATTTCCTTGATTTGTTTTAGGACATCTGGTTTCATTTTAGGGTGACCAGGTTCATAGTTCTCTAATAATTTATCAATTTCAAGCATAAAGAAATCGCGAATAGCTTTCTCATTTGGTTTTTTAATAAAAGATTCGACTGTTTTAGGCGACTCTTTGAGATAATCAGGGTGAGGGTTTTCCAACATCTTTCTCTTATCGAAAGTATTATGTTCATGTGAAAATACCAAGATTGATTTCATAGGATCTAACTGGACAAATGGAATAGTATAATCTTTTAAAAATGCGCGTTCTTCTGCTACAGCGGCATGTTCTTCATATCTTGTTATTTCTAGTAATTTGGATTTGAACGCGAATGTCCCAGCAGTTGCATGGTTTGGACCGTAAGGCCCACATTGGATCATCTTACTGATATGCTTAAAATAAATATAAATCTCACTTGAACCAGCACATAATGCACTTGGATTCTTTTCTAATACTTCTACAGCATGAGACACACGATCAGGAGGATAATAATCATCGTCATCCATGTAAACAATGATAGAACCACGAGCAAACTTATGCATATAATTTCGTTTAGCACCTAAAGTCATCTTCTCAGCAACTTCGAAATACCGAATTTGTGGAATGTTTGATGCTTCTACTAAATCCCTAATCTTATCCGTACCATCATCTACAATAATCCATTCTATGCGGTGTTTTGGGTAATCCTGATTACGAAAGCACTGGAACATGTTTTGAATAAATGGTCGACGATTGAATGTTGGTGTACATACAGAAACCATAGGTAGTTCGTGTTTTTTTGCTTGGCCGTGTGCTTGTCCGTGTCCTTGTCCGCGTCCTTGCGCGTGTTTGTTATGTGCGTTCTTATTGTTTTTTGGCATATATAAATAATAAAGGAAGTGTTTTTATATTTATACTATTCATTATTATTATTTTATTAGGTGCGTTAAAAAAATAAAGAAGAAGCAGAACGTAAACCATTACTTTTACCAGACAATTTTTTTTTCAAATCTTCTAAATCAGGCATTTTACCCATAGATGTACTTAACGGATTTTCTGCCAAATATCCTAAAGTTGAAATTCCATTATTATTACTGGTATTTGTAGCAATACTTGTAGCTGCCGCAGTCGTTGCTGCCATTGCATTACCTAAGCCACTAGAACTATCCATATCAGTATTCATCTTAGCAGATTTTATTTCATTACGTATTGCTTCTTTCTCCATAATTTCTTGTTCGTATTGAAAGTGAAAATAGGTTCCGGTCAATAAAGTGATCATCATGATAACGGTAACAATAATCATGGTCAATCTCACATTTTTCATTCTTAGTTTGTATATGGAATCGATGAGACCAAACAACAACATATACATGAATGCAATCTCAAATGAATATTTATAAATGAAATCAAATGCGTAATGAAAAGCGTTTACTAATTTTTGCCAATATGTATTGCGGTCACAAGGAGTTTCTACCTTTATTTTACTTTTTTCTGAACGAGCATATTCCGGGATTTTTTCCCATACTAATTTAAAAATGTCTTTAAAATTAAACCATTTTAGCAGAATAATACCAAAGAAAGTATATACAAACAGATAAACACAGCAGAAAAATGCAGCAAATGGAACACCCAAAAATACAATAAACAAGAAGTGTAAAATAAAAATCACCAAATTTAAAACAAATCTGAATGGGTTAAGGTTTGACAACAACTCTGAAAACATTGCCACAATTTTAGTTGGAAATGCAACAACATCTTCTACTGACTTCATTTTTACAGAAATAATTGGATCAAAAAACGATAAAGCTAATAATATGCACAAAACACTATACATAAATGATAATGTAAAATTATTCGTATCAAAATTGACAACTGCTATAAAGAAGTTTCGAATAAATAACATCGAATGGTATAAAAAAAATATCAATCCAAAAAATAAAAACGAGAAAATAAACGTAGGATTAAAAGTAGACTTCAACAATGGAGAACCTGCTTTTATACCTTCTTGTAAGTATTCTGGGAAAAAGAGAGATTTATTAAAAAAATAATCTATTAACTTAAAAATAGAATTTTGTGTGCCTTTATTAGCCACATTTGAACGATAGTAATCTTCGGGTAATATTGGACCTTGTTTATTTTCATCCTGGTAACCAACTACAAAAAACCAATTGAATATAGCATACATACTAATTAAAATGCAAATTGTCCAACCTATAAATCTAGCAATAACCTTTTGATCGTTGACCAAGTTATTAATATCCAAATCTTGTTCCTTTATTTTCATTTTATATGTGGCTTGTTCAATACCAACAATGATGTAGAAGGCTATTTTGAGTGGTATCGCATTACATAAATTGTAAATATAATTGATAATATCTTCTAGATGCTGTGAAAAAGTCTTGGGTTTTCCATCATTTCCTTCATAAATGTGGTCATTTCCACCTACATAATCGCTATCTTTAAAATCAGCAATACCATTTTGAGATAATCCTTCACGTATTACAGGGTTACCATTATCGTCTGTATCTATCGGTTCATCGTAAATATTTTGTAGTGTTTCTATGTTTTTGTAATTAGGAATCTTCTTTTTTTTCGTCTTTTTGATTTTTTTCATTTTTTGAATTACTATTTCGGGTTGAAATTGTGATTCATCACTAAACTTATTATCTTCATCCAAATATCTCATATTATTTTTACTATTTACTATATACTAGTATATGTATAAAAAACAATATAAATATACGATATTGTTTTTGGATTGCTGTAACTAGAACTGTTAGTTAGTTTATCTTGCATAAAGCATACCTGCATTACCACCAATAAAAGATAATACATTATACCTTTCTTCAAACAGAGTTAAATTGAAATTATAATCATACAATCGCCATGCTGATTTACGAACCCCTATTGGGACACCACTACCATCACAAATAACATCAAAACTAGAATTAATCAAATCTATTGGGGGTACGTAGGTAGTAAGTTCTAGTTCAATAGTCCTGAATTTACTTAAATTCAATGCACCTGATGGCTGATATTCAAATGGACTCGTATTTAAACAGAAGTTATAGCAATATAGTCCTTCTTTCGCGAAAGATTGTGTTCTAGTGTATTTTTCTATATAATCGTAAATACCTCGTGTTTGAACATTCTCGCGATACTCACCGTCCAATAGAATACCCATTGTTTCTAAAATATCATATCGATTATCAACCACAAAGTCCCCCGTATGTGTAATACCAGTATTTGCTTGGTTCGGATTTTGTGAAGGGGTGACACCCTGACTACATGTCAAATTAGACTTAAATGTCAAAATAAGGTCTGATGGTATTGACGAATATGGCCAATTGCTGTAATTCGACCATTCATTTCTCAGATTCACGTCATTTCTTTGTAAATACCACATCCAATTAGCTATCATTCCATTTGAATGTAGCTGGATACGCTTAGCACCAGTTATATTTTCATATTTATATTCAAATACATCTTTTACCAAATATACGTGATCTTCCATTGCAAACGCCTGTGCTTCCTCTTTTGATAAAAAACAATAGGTCGATATTAAATGAATATCCGAGTTCCACGTGTTAATTTTATTCTGATAATTCGCCGCACTTAAGTTCACAGCTGGTGGTGTCTGTAAAAATCGATACATTTGAAAAATATTTTGATTGAAATCAGGTTGAATATAGGGTCGATTATAGATAACATCATACACATCACGTATTTGGAATAATTCTTGGATAGGGCGTAGGGTTATGGTAATATATAATTCATTATATTGAAGAGCAACTAACGGGAATGCGCAGCCAGTATTCAATGTAAACCACGTATTAATAGGTATATATAAATTACGACCTCGTATAGACGGTTCAGCACCTGACGAATTATCCGTGTAAAACGCGGAGGGGTAGCTATTTGCACGATTGAATGCATTGGCTGGATCATTCAATTCTGCAACATTACCGGTCATTCGATTGAACAGTTCCTTTTTCTCGGCTGAAAAATCGCGCTCTACCATTGCAGATAAATAGGCGCCACTATATTTCTGAAGCGTTAATGAACCACACGTTATCAGTACTTCTTCGATCATGAGAGCACCTATGTTTTTAATCCATCGGAATTCATATGGAGCCCATGTATTGTTTGTGCCGTTCTCATAATTTGTATCACTTTCTACGGGATCATGTATCGGACTCCATATATCAGGTAGAGAGACGACTAAATAAGTATCCATTAACAATTCAGCATATCTAGGTATTTTAAATTGAAAAGTAGACGACTCTGTCAACCGTAAATCTCTTAAACCATCATAATCAATACGGAACTTCTGTAGCCCAAAATTACTATATTTAGAATAAGTGACTTTGAAAAATGTTTTACTCGGATTTCCAGTAAGAATAACATTATTATTACCAAGTGCAATGATGTTTAGTAATCCACCAGGCATCTTTTTACTATATATATATTAGCTTTTTTATTTTGTTTTTTACAGGTAGATTTTGTTGACATAATTAAATATATTAGAATACTATACAATGAAGTTTTATAGAAAAGTATTAATTGTCATTATTATTTTACTATTTCTTTATCTATTTTGGAATTTCATAAAAAAACAGGTCAAATGCATATTGAATGGTTCATTTTATGAGAGCTTCGAGTCGAATCCAGTACAAACTAGTGAAGTTAAGGCTATAACTAATTCTAATCCCATCAAAATAAATGATATACCTGCAGCTATATCAGAGCGCCCTATCATCGATTATGTAATCAAAAGTTCTACGAATTCAGCGGTTAGTGGCAATTATGTAAGTACCGATATGATTAAATATGTATTAAGTCGTGGCTGCAGGTTTTTAGATTTGGAAATATTTTTAATAAATGATGATAAAGGAAAACCACAAGCTCAGGTAGCCTATTCGACAGACTCTACATTCAACACCATCGATACAAACAATAGTATTTTATTAGACGATGCTCTATTAGCAATCGTTTCCTATGCTTTTGCTACACCTACACCTAATACGAATGATCCATTGTTTCTACAATTCAGAGTGAAATCAAACGACCCATCTATTTATCCTTTAGTCGCTAAATCAGTCGATTTTCATTTAAAAAATTCATTATATAAGGGAACTGTAACACCTCAAACTCAATTATCTAAATTAATGCGGAAAATAGTTCTTATTATGGACAAATCCATCAATCGAAATTATGCTGACAGTTGTCATTGTAAATCAGAAATAGATAAAACCTGTTACGATTTGACGAAGTATATCAATATAGAATGTGGTAGCACTACACTTTTTACACAACAATATAATGAACTGTTAAACCAGTATGCTATCCAGATCAATGTTTCGGACAATTGCAATCATTGTACTGATGTGAATAATATGCGTATAGTAATGCCAGATGATACAGAAGGGAATCCTACTATAGACACATTTATTACTGATTATGGTTCTCAAATCGTCCCTTATCGATTTTATATATTGGACACAGGATTGAAAGATTACGAGACACTATTTGATAATAATAAGGGTGCGATTATTCCTCTAGCATATGCCATCGATTATATCAAGAAACACAAATAAAACTATGAGTTCTCGAAAAAATCTTTATATATTATAGAAGAATCCTATGAAAAATAATAGATTTACTAGAAAACATAAAGAAAAACATCGACCACGTCGATTTAAATCTGATAAAAGATTTAGACGAACACAAAAGGGTCTAAAATACGAGTCTGAACTCTGTAATAATGAAATGACTTTCCAAGAATGCGAGATGGCTATTCTTCGTCATGCTGTAGACGAAAATGAAGCCGTTAAAGGAAAAAATGTAGTTGATGACGAGGATATTAAAAAAATTCTGAAAATCGTCGAAACATTTATTTACAAGAAAAAGGTAATATGTTATGGTGGCACTGCTATAAATAATATTTTACCAAAAGAGGCTCAGTTTTATAATAGAGAAGTAGAGATTCCCGATTACGATTTCTTTTCTAAACATGCTCTGCATGATGCAAAAGAATTAGCCGATATTTACTATAAAGCAGGTTATAAGGACGTTGAGGCAAAATCGGGTGTGCATAAAGGAACATATAAGGTTTTCGTCAATTTCATACCCATCGCCGATATTACTTATTTAGTTCCCGAACTCTTTGATGCTATTTATAAAGAGGCTATTACGATCGCCGGCGTTCATTATGCGCCACCGAATTATCTTCGTATGTCTATGTTTTTAGAACTATCTAGACCTGCAGGTGATGTATCGCGTTGGGAAAAGGTGTTGAAACGAATTAATTTACTGAACAAATACTATCCATTATCGGTTGTGAAAGAATGTCACAAGGTGGATTTTCAGAGAAGTATAGAAAGTATTGTAAACAAAAATGATCATGAACGTATTTATTATGTAGTGAGAGATACATTAATTAATCAGGGGTGCGTATTTTTCGGTGCGTACGCGTCGTCTCTTTATTCGAAATATATGCCAAAAGAAGAGAAACACCTTTTATCGAAAGAACCCGATTTTGATGTATTACACGAAGACCCTGATAAATGTGCTATGATAGTAAAAGAAGCCCTTATGCGAGAACATTTTACACATATAAGACTAATTAATCACAATGCTATTGGCGAAATTGTGCCAGAATCGGTTGAAATATGTGTAGGTGCAGATACTATTGCATTCATATTCAAACCAATTGCATGTCACAGTTATAATAAAATACATATTGAAGGAAAAGAGATTTTAGTAGCTACAATAGATACTATTTTATCTTTTTACTTGAGTTTCTTGTATACTGATATGCACTTTTTCGATAAAGACCGTCTTATGTGTATGGCCAAATTTTTGTTTGATGTCGAACAACGTAATCGTTTAGCTCAACGAGGATTATTAAAACGTTTTACTACTACTTGCATAGGAAAACAACCCACTATGGAAGAAATGCGTGCAGAAAAAGCTCAAAAATACAAGGAATTGGATAGGAATAGTGATGAATACGAAGAATGGTTTTTGAAATATGTCCCTGCGGATAAGAAGGGTAAACGAACGGTTAAAAAGGTAAAAAATCACCAAAAAAATGAAGAATCTGAAGAAAAATCAGATAAAAAGAATAAAAATGGTTTTTTTGGGTTATGGTAATTCCGTATTTTATTATCTTTTAGTATTATATAATAAAATAAAATGTCTGCGTATTCAAGAGTAAAACCTACTCGAAATGCAACGGTTTCAAGGAGTAGTATGTTCAAATTTCCAGCTATTCCGTCACTTAGACAAATGTTCTCACAAATGACGGAAGAAACAGGTAGGTCGAATGTGGTTAAGGAAGCCAGGAAAGAAGTGAATAACAAAAAGGTTAAATCTAGCCCTCCTCTTAGTCAAACTAGAAAGAGAAAACATAAGAAATTAACACCTGTAGTAGAAGAGAAAGTTAATGCAAAGAAGAATCTCCCACCGTTAAAAGGTACCCGTAAAAATCCATCTGCAGTAGCTATTGGTGGAAAACGTAGAAAATCTTGTCACCGATAGACTTTTAAATCTCTACTAAAAACTCCGTCATTTTATACATAATATAATACGTCGCACTAAACAAAACACTCTTCAACGCCAATCCCATAAAATTAAAATTACCATCATCGTTCAATATCGATAAGAAAGAGAACCTTTTGAATACCAAGTTATTTACCATAGGCAGTTGAAAGAAGAAAAACAAGAACCCGATAAAAATAGGTATTTGAAATTCCGCCAGAATCTGATCCAATCGACTCACGTTCTTTTTTTTCTGCTCATATTCGCGTAAGTTTTTTTCTGTCATATCTTCGTAATCTCTCACGTAATCGGAAGATACAGGAGCCTTCGGTACATAATTCGCCTTTATTTGTTCATCGTGATTATATTCGGTGGTGTCATGCGAAATATCTCTCGAAGGTAGGCGTCGTGGCTGTTGGTTTTGTAGCTGTTGTTGCTGATCTTCTGTTAAATACTGCTGTTGCTGTTGCATTGGAATGGGAATAGATAACTGATTTTGAGGCATCGACGTAACCTGTGGGTTAGGCATGATTGGATTTTGTGCGGAAACGCCGTATGGATTTGGATGAATATTGATGGGACTATAATTAGTTGGCATACTATCACCTGCATGTTGCATTGAATTTTGCACTGGTTGCATAGTAATATTCTCTGGTAGGTCAGAAATACGTGTGGTTGTCGCACTCATTCAAATATATTTGAAACTATACAATCTAAAATGACTAAAGATTGTATAGTTGGACGCATTGAACCGTTTATCTTATCCTTTCAATTTTGATTTTGATAGTTTTTTACCACCACTGTTCATGAAACTACTGATGCCGCTAACAATACCTAGATTTGAGTGTCCGCTTCCATAATTATCGAATAAAAAATAATACGGAAGGTCCAAGTACTAATAATGCTAGAATAATCAATATAAATATAAATATCCAAAGTATTATTGTACCTGCATTTGAACTATTTTTTTTATTTGTTGTCTTTGTTGTCCTTGTTGTATTTGACGTATTTGACGTATTCGTAGTAGCACCTTCTAGAATATAAAAAGGTTTCGCAAAGTGATATGTAGTTACACAAAGAATGGTAGAAATCAATATGGCTATAATTAAAACTCTTTTATTATCGAAGTTTCTAAATAGCTTCATTTATATTATAATGAGATAAATATTTATTCGTATCAAAATAACTTCGCATCAGCTTCTTCCTCTGATTTCTCTCGAATATCTACTACGCGTTTCATAGGGTCGCATTTTTCTGAAACAGTCGAGTATTTATAGCATTTATCGCCATGTTTAAATGTCTTCCCTTCAACCTCGCTTATTATAGGTCCATTAAATACAATACAATTCTTATCTGTACATGCGCGTCTAAATATCGTGGCCAATCCTATTCCCAATAATATAGATACTATATTACGACCAGTTGGTGTATTTAATAATCTTCTGAAGTTCATATTATATATAGTATAATATGAAAAGATTTTTCTAGAATAATTATCCTTTCGTTATCCATGTATAACCGCTACGCTTGTATAACCGCTACGCTTGTATAACCGCTACGCTTGTATAACCGCTACGCTTGTATAACCGCTACGCTTGTATAACCGCTACGCTTGTACAGGTATTTTCGTAATTTCACTATCACTACTTGGGCAAGTGACTTCGGTCTGTTTAAACGAGAAACATGTATCGGTTTTATCCTTGTATTGAAGAACTCCTACATTTTCAGGTGTAGGGTAAACATAGATCTTGCGAGTGTCTGGTAACGTAATATATACAGCAAAAAGTCCGAACGCTAAACTTAACAAAAATAGCGGGATGTTAATATATTTGCTAATACTCATCTGTATACTAAAAGATGTGAAAATAAAAAAATATGATTATTTATTCTTCTTCCCCTTCTTTTTCTTATTTCCTTCGCCGGATTTTTTAGATTGTTCTGCTTTCTTAGCATCTTCTCGCTCCATTTCTTTCAAAATATCAGGGTGGATATAAGATTTCTCTTGACCTTCCTCACCGTCTATTTTGAAAACGAAGTTGTTTGCTGTATTTGTAGGTTGAACCGAAAACTTGGCCTGTGCTTGTGCTTCTTGTTTGGCTCTTAACTTTGCCAACATTTTCTCCTTCATTTCCTGTTGCTTTGTCATTCTGGCCATAGCATTCACGTCTACACGCATGTTTTTACCCAAACCTCCTTGCATATTCTTCGCCATTTCCTTAAACATATCACCAAACTTATCCATTCCACCCATATTCTGCATCATATCGGTGGCTTCCTTCATAATTTCCTCTTTCGAGATTTCGCCACTCTTCATTTTAGCATCTAATTTACCGCCAACTGTTTTTACTAAATCCATAATCTTCTTCGGATTTTTCATGAGTTTCTTGAGAACATCCTCTGTGTTCTTTACATTATCCATGTCTTCGCCTAATAAGTCTTTGAATTCACCGGAAATTTCTTCAGCCATTTCTTGTGCTAATGCACCGATTTTACCATTAAATAATGATTTTAAGTGATCCTGCATATTATCCAAATTAGGCATTGTGAAAGGGGTTTTTGAACCCTGTTCATGGTCTTGGTCCTGGTCCTGGCTTTGGCTACTGTCTTGGTCCATCGTCTCCTTGTTAAAAAAACTACTAATACTTTCCATTGTTTCCTTTAATTTGTCTTGTAACATGGTTTCGTCAATTCCTTCAAACATATTCATGGCATCACCAAATGTGGTTTTGTCCTGAATTCCACTGACGACTGTAAATAATATAAGTTGTATGTATTTCCATAGCGTTTTCTTGGTATTTTCGCTGACACCATCACAAGAGAATAATAGTTTAAACTCAACATTCGGTAAAAACATAGTATTCGTTGTATTATCATGGTGAAAGATCTCATTATTTTGGTTCAATACATCAAAAAAACGTTCAGGATATACTTTCATACAATATTGAAATAAACCATTTAGTTCATCTTCTGAAAGAGCTGGATTTGTCCATTTACTCCATAAATATGCATATTCAGGGAAAGTGGCGGACAAATCGGTAGTAAAATCTACTATAATAGAACGAAAATTCTCAGGAACTTGTATGGATTCCATAATTATTTTTATTATATTACTAAATTATATTTTTTATACGTTTTTTACCATAAATCTTATTATGGTTCTATGATTCTAAAACATGGATTTCAACCTTGACTCATTTCTCTCATCGTATTTAACATGGTAGGTGTAGAATAACAAGTTGTATTATTATTAGTTGCAGTATAGTTATCTAGATCGTCTTCATCTAGTTCCTGTTCCTGTTCCTGTTCCGTTGAATCAATCGAACCATGTCTAGAAATATTATGACGTCGACCATGACGTCTTGAACCGTAATTTAATATAACTGTCTCACAATCGCTATCATACTCATCGACTAACCGATCTGCATCGTCTTCTTCCTCATCGTTATTCAGCGTTGTATTGTATGTTTGTTGGCGTCCCTGTGACGAACATCTCGCCACAGCAAACATCATTCCATATGCCGAGTTCATGGTCTTGTACGTAATATAGATATCATCACAAAGTAGTTTCATCATAGGGTCTTCTAGCAAATTGTGTTCGCGCATATACCCCCGCATTTCTTTAAATAAATCGCGCATTTTTTGTTTGAGTTCTCGTTTTCTCTCACTGTTGAGTTTCTTTTTAGATTCGAATAAACACTCCATCGTACGTTGTCTATAAATATATTTTGTTAAATCTTCAATACTAGAGTGTGTTATTGAACCATCTATTTCTGACATCAAACTAGGTAACGGTAAAACTACGTCGATGATTTCAGGTTCGTCTGCTTGTGTGATATCAACTTGTACTTCAGACGCAGAATACAGAGAACGAATATGATATATTTTTTCTAATTCACTTACTATTACTGATTCAGTAAGTTGCGTTGACCATGTATTCGTCTTCCAATCATATATTTCGCCACCAGCCACTTGAAACACTACATTTCTAAGTGCCGGATACAATAACTGATGGATAATTTCGCCATATACCATAGCTGTATTTTCGATCTTATCAATAAATCTATATTCTGTATTATTTTTCTCTGAGAACTTATGGAAAAGATGCGCATTATGATCCATACCAAAACCGATAAATGTATTACTGAATTCATCTTTGACTAATTCGGCGAGTTGGACTGGATTCGTCATGCCGCTCGTGGGTGAACCGTCGCTCATGAAAATATGGCCTATCTCATGTTCGGGATTCGCCATCCTATAATTCTCAATAAACTCATTTGCTACGACAATAGCATTGCCTATATCCGTATCATTTTCAGCATCGAGAGCATTTATTTTTTCTATAATTTCAGTAACATTGTCTTCATTTATATGTCTAAGGTGTACCAAAGGTTCTACTTTATTATTGAATGTTTGTATTTGAATATAAATATCGGCGTTTTGATTTACTAGAAAACGAATCATATTTTTTAAGGTTGTTTTTACATAAGATAGTTTCGATTTACCGCGATGGGATTCTTCCATAGAACCCGAGTTATCGACATTAAAATATAGAAAACAGGTTTTATTTGTTACAGGGACTTTTGCTACCTTCAGTTTCAAAATACCGAAATGGTTGCCATCATCATTCAATTCAGAATGGAATACAAGTTCGCTATCTTCAATCGCTGAGCACATTATTATATTTTGAAGGGGTATTTGTAATTTTATGCAAAATAGCTTTCTATCATTCAATTTTTTGAAAAAATTATAAAATCACTATATATAGTATGATAAATAACGATAATATTTTTGCTCATGCATTCCATATAGAAAAGCTAAAAACTCATTTTAATAATATTATTACATTGAAACAAGAGGTTTCCAAGATAAAAGTCATAGTTGCTAGTAAATTAGCAGATTTAAAAAAAGTTTATAATGATCTTACCAAAACAAATTGTAAAAAAACATTATTATTTTGTTTGGATTCATTTTATTTTCAATACAAAACATTTACATTAGAGATGGAACATATCGACAGGTTTCGTGCTTTAATGAATAATCGCATGTATTGTGACTACTATAAACTATATAATATTATTTTGGACTTCATTAAAGACAACAAGTCGGATTTAGAAATAAATGAAGAAATTATGAAAACGTATCCTGTTTATAAAGATTTAGAACCTTTCCAAGAATATAAAGTTGAAGATATCAAAGACGTACATGCAAACATATTGGTTTTGATTAATCAGCTTTATGTTAAGACGACGGCAAAAGATAACGATATTGACCACTATAATGAAAATCATAGGGTCGGGTTCTCTATATCGAACTTTTTGAATACACTTTCTTATGAGAACCGACTTCTAAGAGAACAGATTACTCTATATATCAACTATCTTTCGTTCTTCCATATTTCACAGAGAAAACAATTAAATCGGCTGCATACGCGTATGCAAGAATTCTATAAAGAAGTGGATGATAACATAAATATTAATCGTACTTTCTCTATCAACGATATTACAGATGAAGACCGATTACACCAATTCTATGTTATTGGGGAGGATGTCGAAATATCGAATATTTTAGAAGACTCGGAGTTTTTGATGGAAAATAGTGAGAAAGTATTAGATAAAATAGACACTATGTTATCAAAAAATAAAATAGATAGTCCGGTTACTAATAATATAGTATTAGAAGATGTGAATAATGACGAAATTCAAGATGTTCAGAGTAAAGATGATATATAGCTATACACCGAATTTTATTGAAAACAGTAAAATATCTAGTTGTATAATATAGATTATCTATAAAATGGAAATCACATTACGTTTGAACATAAACAAAGGAGACTACTTTAGATTGTCACCTCAAGAAAAGGCCGCATATCTTGTCAAGGATATAAATTCCACCAATCCGGTAGATGCTGCATGGACGAAAGACCTAATTATTGCAGAATTGCGTATAAATGCAAATTCGGAAGGTTGGAGTGACGCGTACAATAAAAAACATCCAAAAGAATATGATGCATACATTACAGATAAAACCAATGAAAACTTGGAATGGTTAAAAAATAAAGGAGTAGATGAGCATAAAAGAATCGATTGGTTAAGAGAGGTAATACGCAAATATGAAGCTGACATGGTAGATGTAAAGAGATCAGAATCGGAATCAGGCTCAGTAGCTACACCACGTAAAAAATTGTTTGGATTGTTCGGTGGTAGACGCTCTCGTCGTAAGTCAAAGTCGTCACGAGGAACACGTAAAAATAAGAGAAGAAACAAGAGATGAGGATAATAGTTACATACACACACAAAAATATATATCACAACTATATATTGTTGAGATGTCTGAAGAGGAAAAGGAGAACTTGATTGAATTAAAGAAAATACATGCAAAACAAGAACATTTAGATAAACAGAGTAGACCAGCCGTAGATAACGCCGATGCAGTTAGCACCGTTCCATCTGGTAATACTGTACATGTAGAATGGTCCCCTGAAAACGAAATGATTATGGTGGAATGGTGTGATGTTGCCCAATGTTATAAATGGTTAAACGCGGAATCGCATGCACGCTATTCTTATATGCATGCCTGGTTCACTATACCTGCTATTGTTCTATCCACGATTAGTGGTACGGCATCTTTCGCACAAACCAGCTTACCGATTGCCTATCAATCTTATTCTCCGATGGCTATCGGTGCAATTAATATTTTTATTGGTATCCTTACCACTGTGCAGCAGTATTTGAAAATATCGGAGTTAAATGAAGCACACCGTGTTTCGGCCATTTCATGGGATAAGTTCGCGCGTAATATACGTATAGAATTGGCGAAAAAACCCGAAGAACGTATGGACGCTGGACATTTCTTAAAACTGAATCGCCAAGAATTCGACCGTTTAATGGAAACGAGTCCTATGGTAGATGCAAAGGTTATCGCCAAATTTAATAAGACGTTCAAAGGTGCCGATAAATCGGTAGAAAGAGAGCGTTTCGATGCATTGAAGAAGCCCGATATATGTAATACCATTATTAGCGCGAATGAAATCCGTCATCAATGGTATCTTAATATCGGAAAATCGACGGATGATTTCGATTTCGAATCGAAAGATGCGATCAATACATCACTTCAGACCAAGCTGAAGGATAAAGACAGTGAGTTGAAACGGACACGAGAAACTATGCGAAAACAGAAAGAAGAAATATTGGCGATAGAGCGAAGTACTAAGGAAGCACAAGAAAAATACATACAAGCATGTATCCCTATCAAAGAATATATCAGTAAATATGTAAAAGAATACGAGCGCAGACCTTTGAGAGATGATATATACAATAATTTGAAGGAAGAAGTTGACCCTGATGTCCTATTGAAATTTTTGAATAGCAATGAATTTACTATGTTGGGTGATAATTTTGTATAGCACATCATTTTATGTAGTCAAAATTAAAATACCTAGTATCGTTATCACTATACCTACTATTTTTCTCGTTGTATATTGTTCTCGAAAAAGTGCGATACCTACTATAAATAAAAGTATCAATGAAAACGATTTTAAAATAATAGTATTTACCGATGGTGTGTTATGTACTTTATCGAATTGTAGTAAAAGTAAAGTTGAACATACTGTTAGCAGGGATACGAAAAAAAGTGCCGCAATTTGTGTGTATGTTAGAGAGCAACAGTTCTCAATTGTTCTATTTAAAAACCGGTTATCAAAGAAATATTCGTAGGTAAAATAGCATGTTGTGATAAGTAGTATAACAAATGTGTTCAAAAATAAAAACTCGTGATTTTCAACGTTTTTCAATACATGTTTTCTAAGATAAGGTTTTAACATATCAAATAATGTAATACCGAAAACATATTGGTACATGTATCGGGGTTGGGATATAATATATATTATATACTAAAGTTTTTAAATACTTAGTATATAATGTCAGCATTTGTGGTTTAAAAATGTAGAATTGTAATTACACACTTGCACATTTGCATGGAACTGCCCCAACTGACTTTATAGTTCAATAAACAAATCTGTCGTTTTTACCGAAAAGAATTCACTGTCATTTTCCCAGAAACAAACGCTTAATTTTTCTTTCAAATGACTGTATTCTCCGAGTGGTATGTTTTTATTCAATAAATAAACTGTATTTTGCGTGAATGTGGCGAATCGTTTTATCAAATGTTGATTATTTTCATCGAGTGGTTCTTTGGAGAACACATGAGTGCTTCCGAACTGTTCGTGGAATATGGGTTCATATATCATAGAATGTTCTCTATTCTGTTCTTCTTCTGATTCATAGAATACATTATCATAACTACTATCAGGCGCTTCTTTGCAAATATATACTACTATGGGTATATCGATTGCGCCGCTGGTTTCATCATTTAAAATGTATTGTAGAATCGGATGCTGTTCAAGTGTTTTTATCATGTTCTCACCGACAGTCAAATCTAATACCTTCTTTTTGTTGACGATTTCATCGACGATTGCGGTTGTCATTGAATTGGCTGGTATAGTTTTATCTTCGACAGTTTCATCTTCATCAGTATGATCAAATACTGCTATAATTATATTATTATCTAATTCGACAAATCCCTTGTATTTATTTCTTGCTTTATCGAATGGTTGAGATGTTAGTGACTCATAGTACTTGGCACATTGTCGGAAGAAGGGGTCATCTGATTCATCTGAATCATCTCCACCAAATAGCTCTTTTTGTTTTTGTTCTTGTTCTAGTTTCTTTTTTTCATCGAGTTCTTGTGTAAGCTGTTGTTCAGGTTCTTGCGTAGGCTGTTGTTCAGGTTCTTGCGTAGGCTGTTGTTCAGCTTGTATAGGTTCTTGCGTAGGCTGTTGTTCAGGTTCTTGCGTAGGCTGTTGTTCAGCTTGTATAGGTTCTAGCGAAGGATGTTGTTCAGGTTCTTGTACAAGCTGTTGCGTTGGTTCTTGCGAAGGCGGTTGTTCAGGTTCTTGTGCAAGCTGTTGCGTTGGTTCTTGCGAAGGCTGTTGTTCAGGTTCTTGTACAAGCTGTTGCGTAGGTTCTAGCGAAGGCTGTTGTTCAGGTTCTTGTACAAGCTGTCGCGTAGGTTCTAGCGAAGGCTGTTGTTCAGGTTCTAGCGTAGGTTCTAGCGAAGGTCCTTGTACAAGCTGTTGCGAAGGCTCTTGTGTAGGTACAAGAGGCTGTTCAGTAAAAGCCTCCATATTTAAATCAAATAAAGGTATATCCACTGTATTATCTTGTGATTTCAACAAAAATTCTAAAAATGGTTTATAGGATTCAGAATTAATTTTATACAATAAAACACCTAATTTATATGCTTTCGAAAAGTCACGTTGAAACCCGAAATCCTTAGATAACGGTTCATCCTTTAAATAATGAATCTCTTGAACATCGGATTCCTTTAATGTGTCTACATCAATATGTTCATCTTTGCCTTTTTCGGTAGAATCCATATTCTCTTCATCTTCGTCCACAACGCTTGTATCATCTGCTATTTCGGCATTTTCTTCTAATTCACCAATCATTGGTGGTAATTCACCCATAAATTTCTCCATAATTAATTCTCTCGGTGTTTTTGCCATAATATATATAACATTATGTAATTTTTTTTTCAATATGACTCAAAAAACAAATTAGAAAATAATATAAAGATTCGTTGATGTATTATACTACCGGTAAAGTTACTAGCGACCAGTAGTATAGTTAATTCTATCAAACTCTTTCTAAATGAACTATGAGGACGAAATGCACGATAATATGTTGAATGAAGATTCCTTTCCTGATGAAACCGATACGTATCAGCTAGAAGAAGATGACGACGACGGTTTCCAACCAGCATATGGTATGATGAGCGATACATCATCTACAATCGAATCTAAACAATATAATCGTAAGAAGACAAAGGACTCATATGAATCCACTGATAAAAATTATCATAAATTGGTTAGAACGATTAATGGTAAACGAACAGAAATTGTAATCTATACGTCTCCTATTTGTCCTGGAACATGTATAAGAGATGCAGTCACAGGTACTAGATATCGTGACTATTTGGTCGGTTCTATTAATGAACATCAGTTTTTCAAGGTAAAGATGGCTACTGGAGAATTGGGTCAGGATTCAGGTAGTTGTTTTTTCGATAGTCCTGAACAATACGAGAAGCATATGCATACTAGCGTCTCTATTGAAACAAAAAATTATTGGGCTGATAAATGTGCGAGTGTGCGTAAAAGGTTGGGCTATTAAAACAAAGAACAAAGAACAAAGAACAAAGAACAAAAGATAAAGTAAAATAAAAGATAAAGTAAAATAGAATAAACACAACTAGACAATAATAATATCTTTTGGAATATTATTATTCTTCTTAATTATTATACATGTTTTGGAGAACCTTTTTTATGAGCTTTGTGTTGAATCACAGAGCTCATTTCAAATGTCTACCACTATACAATTCAAATATTATCGAGGAATATTTACCCAAACCACCGGTTAAAATAACACCGCCTGATTCCAATGCAAATATAAAAAGGATTCAAATAGAACCAAAAGTAAATGAAACGTTTTTTGCTGGGTATGATATGAGAAGAGGCCCTTTGCGTAATGAGACAGACGATAACATGGTAATTATGAACATTACTCGTTTCAGAAAACAAATGGATTTATTATGTTATTTAGAAAACAATTATACTAGCGAAATCGACAAACTAAACGCCATCGAAGAATATAATCGAATGAATTATCCAAGTGAATTTAAGCCGAATTTAAAATCAGGCGGATTACTAGGCGAATGGACAGATATCACTTCATGATAAATTATATAAAAATATACAGTTCTATATAATTAAAATGTTACCAATTGAAATGATTAACGAGATATTGTCTTTCAATAATCGAAAAATGGTATTGCACAAGACAACAAAAGAATACCATATTTGCTTCTTAACATACAATTCATATCAGCCTATCGGTGATATTTATAAGTCCGTGAAATTTTATGGAACAAATCATTTCAAGTGTGTTTGTAATTATTTCGTAAAATGGTACGAAATCAGTTATGAAGATAAATGGCAAATGCGTTATTTAATCAAAATGCATAAACCATGTGGAGATGAAGAAGAGTATAGCGGTTATGTCTATAATAAAAAGCCTGTTACTCTTACGGATACAATTCTACAAATATAATTAGTCATAAAAATAACTTCCTCGTCTAGCAAAGAATAATAATGGTAGAATAAATCGATAATCATCATCGTAATAATAGTGGTAATGATATACACGTCTGTGTCTATGTCTATGTCTTCGTGAATGGTGAGAGCTGGAACTGGATGAGGAATCGGATGAGGAATCGGAACTGGACGATGAACTGGATGAGGAACTGGATGAGGAACTGGAATGGTCACGCGATCTTGGCATGATATATATTTGAATTACAATTAATATTTCTAAAACATAATAATTCCTTACCATTATGCATTAGTAATTACTATTATACATTAGAAAATTAAAAACAGTAATAGAAATCAATATTTGTTGTACAAAAAATCTGTTTATACTATAAAGAATTTAATAATATGTATAACGAGTCTATTCCGTTATTGACTTATGTATTTGTTGGTGCAACCGCTTTAGCATTAGCTGCTGTAACAATTTTAGATAAAAGCGGAGCACAAACAGACAATAATTCTACGCAATCATCAACATCTATGTTACCTAATATTTTTTCTTCAAAAACAGAACCTGAACCGACTCCCTCTTTATTATCGACCATAGGTTTAGACAAAACATCTACTGAAGCAAAAGTTGGTGGAAAAAAACATAGAACTAGATCAAATCGAAAAAACCGTTCAAAACGTATGATAAAAAATTGAAAAGATTTTATTATAAAATACATTCTATAATAAAGGCAAAAAGCAAACACATATAACAATGTCCGAAATTTCTGATGTCAGCGATTTTTCAGAAACGGAAGTGAACTCAACACCTCGTATTCATACGATAACCGAACAGGATCTCACTTTATTGAAGCATAAGATTCATGATATTACGAAAACCTATGGTGAATATACATCTATTTATGTTTCAATCGGTGGTAAGATGAACGAAACGACTGTTCAATTTCCAGATATAAAATCAAATACAAAACACAGGTCTAATTGTTTGACACAGATGGTCCCCGCTTTTATGCAAACACAATCATTAAACGAACACCCGCTTTGTATTATATTAGATCAATTTAACAACCAAGTAAACTTAGAACAAAATATTCGCCTACTAAAAAGCATAAATGATGTAAATATGGATATTTGTTTATTTCACTATTACTGTAATAGACAAAAACTGACAGATTTGATGAGTTATATAATAAATCTGGCAAAGAACCATTCTATACCTCCACAAAAACTCATGATATGTAATTTTGTAAAATTCTTAGGTTGTCCGAATATGCTGGAAACAGCGTCCGAACAAAATATTCCAGAAGTTGTGCAGAAATGTCTGAATCCAACTCCTTATTCAGAGTGTTTTTATGAATGGTTTGGTTACAGGTTCTATCTCTATAATTTCATTTATAATTATAAAAAATACGGTCAAAACTACTTTATGTATCGAGATACGATAAAAGAGTTGGAAAGTAATATACTGAAACGGTATGCAGATCCATGCATGGTAACCATTATCCAAGACAATATTACATCTAAGTTCTGGGATAATGTCTTTGATTTAAGTAATCCTTCCAATGATTCGTCTAAATTAGCAGTATCATTAAAAGAGTTCTTGGTTGACAATGGACAACTGGTTGTAACAGTCTAATATTCAGAATTGTAAGCAACGATTAAAAAAACTCGCCAATTTTGCCTTATCAGAACCTACCACTATATCATCGGGTATATAACTCATATTTTCCATTTTATAACATAATAGTGCTGGTACGCCATTCAGCATTTTTTTACTTTTCAAAAATGCATATACATCAGGACATTCGTCTATATCAATCATTATACATTGGACATAGCTCGGCATCTGATGAAATGCATGAATCACGTCTTGTTCGATGACTTTACATGGTCCACACCATTTAGCCCCAAACTTCACAACTATTCGTCCTGGATTCTTTTGTATGATTTCCAAATATTCTTGTCTGTCGCGTATTTTAGTAATAATCTCCGGCATAGTATTGTATATGTTATGTCATCATTTTTTTAGATAATTATATTGATAATATATATATATATATATATATTGTAATATGAACAATCTGAACTATTTTGTAGGTGAAGGCTGTGAAAAAGCAGAACGAAAGTTTACTGATAGTTCTGCAAGAGCTACTAAAGTAGTAAGCGACGCTGATATCAAAAATATAATAAGTATAGAGAATCAAGACGGGTTTGGTAGCACCTTTAGAAATAAAACGAAAGGGATCGGTATTTGTATAGGCGAACAAGGAGAAAGAAAATCTTATAGAGGAAAATGGCGAAAGTTAACACCAGAAGAGGAAGCATATATTAAAGCAAATTATGAAGATGGCGGAAGTGATCATTGGGTAAAAAAACAAACATCAGATAATCCATCTATTCCCTTTCCAAATTCATTATCCAATTATTTAACTGCGCCTGTTGGAACTGGTGGTCGTCGTAGAACACGAAGACATAGAAGAAATAAATCTAGAAAATCCCGTAAATCATGTAAACGTTACGCAAAAAAATAATTTTATCGCCAATATATATAATTCAACAACATGAATTTCCCCAAATTGAATATATCTTTCACCCAACTTTGTACACCTGCACTAATATACCTCATTATTGCCATAATCGGTATGGTTTTTAGTTTAATGACTATGAATGCTATGTCCATTGTTGTAAATCTTGTTTTCATTGGTATTTGGACATGGTTCTTAAACTTCCTATGTACCAAAGGATATAAGACCATTTCTTGGTTTTTGGTTGTAGCACCCTTCGTCTTTCTTATTTTTATGTTCGGAATTACTTTAGATGTAGTGAAAAACTATGCGGGAACAGAACAACCACCTAAACAAAATCAAAATCAACAACCACCTGCCCCCAACGTTGTTCCATATGCTAAACACTAAAATGCACCAATGAACATTTGGTAAAACTTGACGCTAATAATATATATTATATATTATTAACCATGTCGAAATCACATAATTTAGACGTACATATGTATACGTTTGATGAGATATTGGGACTCTTTGATTTAACGAGTAAGCATTCGATTTCCATTGAAGAAATGAAGCGAGCTAAAAAGAAGGTTCTCATGACACATCCTGATAAATCAAGACTTCCGCCTGAGTATTTTCTTTTTTATAAAAAAGCATTTGATATGGTGGTTCGATATTATGAGAACCAAATAAAACAAAATCAGAAAGTCGAAGATAAGAAATATGAATATGAGTCTATCAAAGCACATGACGTGTCTAAAAAGACCGTCAATTCTGTCATCAAAGAAATGAATCAAGCTGAATTTCAGCGTAAATTCAATGATTTGTTTGATGCCAATATGACGCAGAAACCCGATAATCGACGTAATGAATGGTTTACCAAAGACACGAACGAATACGAAATAAATGAATCTGTCAATGTCAAAAACATGGGTCAAGTGTTTGATAGAATAAAAGAAACACAAGCACAAGCGGCTCTTTCTAAATATAAGGGAGTGGAGAACCTATGTGTAGGTCCGGGTGCAAGATTACATGATATAGATGAAGACGAAGAAGAGGATTATGTCACTACTGACCCGTTTAGTAAATTGAAGTACGATGATTTGAGAAAAGTCCATAAAGATCAAACTGTTTTCTCAGTTAGCGAACGCGATTTCGCGAAAGTGCCGAAATATGCTTCGACAGACCATCTTATGCGAGAACGTGGAAGGCAATCATTGAATCCTCTTGAAAAAACAGATGCAGAACGACTATTAGCCCAACAAGAACAACAATATAGAGAACGTATGTTACAAAAGGAACATACATCCAACTTGAGAACTATGCAATATGAAGAGAAAAACAGGGCGGTTTTAAGTAACTTTTTGCGTTTGACATGAGGTCTATCTCTTGAGCCATCTTTTCTCCATATCCAACATCATTCCCTCATAATTCACGACACGATTTTCTATATCACTATAACTTTCATATTGTGTTACTGTTGGTGGTGTTATCATATACCAAAAATCCTGTCTTTGCAAACGTTTCCAATACATATCCAAAGCATACGTCTGGTGATTCGCTGGATTCAGCATGAGTTGTTTTGCGCTCTCTTTAAAATTCTGTAAAAGAGTGTCATAATAATGTTTTTTTACTACATAACCCGTCGTTGTTTGGCAGTAAAATACACGAGCACAATATGGTGTGACTTGCTGAAAGGGCGGCACATTATTGCCACCAATGATCAAAAGATCCCAATTAATTTCATCGTTTTCATCGAATTTTGCCAAGTTATCCTTCAACAAATCCGGATTTGTAAATGTAATATCGTCCTCGCAAATAAAGACATGGTCTAGGTTACGTTGTTTAGCCAATTCCAAACATCGTATATGACTCATGGTACAACCCACAGATCCGGTCTTCATTTTGATAGCATTGATACGTTCAAAAGTTTGCCCTATTTTAGCGAACTCGTTGCTTGCATGTTCTAATCTGTCTGGTCGTGACTCTAGATTGATCAAAAATGTATTTGCAAATAGGTTTTCCATTGGAGATAATTATATAAATTATATAAACTCACAATTTTTATATAATTTTACAAGAAAACATACATTACCTTTTCCATACCTCAAAAAATCTATCTTCACACGGCCCCCATCCACCACATTCGCTGTAATCAACATAAAACCCTTTTTCTTTCAAGACCGCATCGATATATTCCTTATGTGATAGTTCATGGTAATCATTTTCCATGATAATTAGCGTAATATTATTTAAAATCTCGGGCATGTCCATTACAATATAGTAAAATGCACCTTCACAGTCAAGTACTAGTGTATCGAATAAAATATTATATTTTGCATTCAATTCGTCTAATGTAATCGTTGTTACTGGGTTATAGCCATCTAATAAAATATCACTCTCAATCGTATCCCAGTCCCTTTGAATCAAATTTCGTTTTGATAATGCTGCATTTTCTATATGAAATGAAAATCGGTTAGCGTCTCTATTTTCGCGTAATTGGTTTGCTATATATGTATCACATTCTAATGTTACAAGATTGCTACTGTTTTCTTCACCTAATATACTCGCAATTACCAAAGAATTTCTGCCTATATTACCACCTAACTCTAATACTTTTTCTTTGCCGGTTAAGTATGTAACAGCCATTCTTTGCTCAGATAACTCATCAGTTAAACTTCCATATTGACACTTCAGATTTGAGTGTATTTTATGTAATTTCATGCCTATATCATCGATAACTATTTTTTTCATGAAACCTTGCAATGTATCCATTATTACCATAACTGATTCATCGAAAGCGTTGACAATGCCATCATTGTCCACTACATACACATGCTTTATATTACCATAATCTGGGTCTGTGAAAATTTCTGAACGAATTATATCACCAGCTGGTATAGTGATGATACTATTTTCTTGTAACTTTGAACAGCATATTTCGGTGACATCGATACATTTTTCGTTTGTTCCATAAAGAATCTTCATTGTCTTATTATATAAATAACTACAAGTATAAACCTCATATTATTTATTTGTGTAATAATATAAATGTATCAGATGTAAAATGACATATATGTATTATTCAAGAATATATCGTCAGAGTTCAGGATTTACGAATCAAATATTTTCATTTGTAACCAGTATTATTATTGCTATTTACGATAGAAAACCCGCTTTGATATTTGACCATTTTTTAGATGATTATTCGAAAGAGGATTATACTATTATTTCTAATATTATAGACTTGGAACAGATGAATATTTTTTTATTTCAACGATATGGTCTACTTGTAATTGACGGACACAATATTGATTCCAGAATTGTACCAGAAAATATTATCAATGAAATTATTAAATGTGAAATATATATATATACACATACATTTGGTTGGATAAATGATATCAATAAAGATTTGTTTGAGAACATTCTATTGAATATTCGGTTTCATCGCGATTTCGTTGAAAAGGCAGATAGTTTTATACAAAAAATAGGTGATAAAAAAACGAATGTTATTCATCTAAGACTAGAAGACGATGCTATTATACATTGGTCAAAAATGAATGAAATGTCTGAGATAGAATTCAAACAATACATTGAAGATAAGTATATTAAGCTCATTGAAACGTATATTGACAAAAGTGACGAGACCATTATTTTATCTTCTAGTTCAAAAAATGGCGTAATTGATTTCTTTGAACGGGAAGGATATTCTTATAAATTCACAGATAAACATTTTGAAGGTAGAGAGAAAAACGCAATAGTAGATTTATTGATATCCAAATGTTGTAATAATATATTTATTGGTAACTTCAATCCTGTAAAACTGAATGGTTCATCTTTCAGTTATTACATTTCAAAGTCTTTGCAAAATGATGTAAAACAAATAATGATTGACTTGGATAAAATAAGGGATGTCGAAATAATACAATTTGTAAAATAGTAATAAAGTAAATCTATTATATATCTATACACTATGTCAAAAATAATTGTATCATTTACGAGTATTCCTAGTCGCATTACCAATATTCATTTAATATTAAATAGCATTGCCGAACAAACGTATCAACCAGACATCATTATTATTCATTACCCAAAAAAATGCATTCGACTGAACATCGATTATGATATAGAAGCACTAAGAGCCATAGTAAAATCATCCAGTTTACGCGACAAAGTTATCGTGAATGAATGTGACGATTATGGACCGATTACTAAAATCTACCCTATTGTAAATATGAGTATCATAAAACCCGATGATATTATTATAGTAATAGATGATGATAATTGTTATAATAAATATTTATTCGAATATTTGATATCCAATTTTTTGAAATACAATAGAAGATTTGCATTTTGTGTATCTGGAGTATTGTATCCAAAAAAACTAATGTCGCCTTATTATTGTAGTGCAAATGGAACTGTGACTGAAATCATGGAAGCAGCTTATGGTTATATAATAAGTCGTTCCTTTCTACAAGATGATTTTAGTAAATGGGTTCTCCATAATGTTCGTAGTATAGAAGATATACGTAGTAAAAACTGGTCAGACACATTTTTGTCGGACGACTTAGTTGTATCCAGATATCTATGGTCAAAAGGTATTACGAAATCTGTCATTGAACTAAATGAAAAAATAGTAAAGGATACTTGTTTCATAGAAAACGAAGACTGTAAACGCGTGGATAGTCTATATACATTGGAACATAATCTTGATAAATATTTTAGAGCTCAATTAGAACTTCGCGATGCAAAGTTGATATGAAATTACGTTACCCAAATATATTTTATCATTACAATGGTATAAAGATACACAGAATAATCATGATATAATGAACCATCTTCATTTATTACAAGTTTATAATTTCGACAAGAAAATTAGATATGGCGCCAACCTGGATGGAGGATATGTAATCGCAGAATTAGATGGAGGTTATGACTGTTATATTTCTGCCGGTGTAAGTGACGAAGAAAGTTTTTCGCGAGACTTTATTAATACATATAATATGAATAAAGGTAATAGCTATGCGTTTGATGGCACTATACAAGATTATCCTTACCAATATACACAAGAAATAACATATATTAAAAAAAATATAAATTGGGTGAATGATGATAATTATACTAATTTGAACTTTTTATCTAGCACCTACAATAATATTTTTTTGAAGATGGACGTAGAAGGTGGTGAATATCCATGGCTACTACAAATGGATGAAATACAACTAGATAAGTATAAACAAATTGTCATAGAATTTCATGGAATTACAAACGAAGGATGGGGTTGTAGTTATGATAATAAAGTCAAATGTTTAGAAAAATTATCAAAGACACATTATATCGTACATGCACATGGCAATAACTTTGCACACGTAATGAATGGTATTCCTGATGTGATCGAATTAACATACGTTAATAAAAAATACTTTGATACAGTTCCTCAGTTAAATACCACTCAATTGCCTACCCCTAACTTAGATTTCCCAAATCATGGTGTCAATGATATTGATTTAAATATCTATCCATTTGTACACACAGCGGTGTAAATAGGTATTTGTATATTATTTTTATAAAACAATATGAAAATAATAATATTATCATATACATATATATGTCTATTCATACAATCGGAGATAGTCATTCGAGTAATGGTTGGACTGGAATAACGCAGCATCATTTAGGAGCAGTTTTATGTTATAGTTTTGGTAAAGAAAAATTAAATAGATGTGATATTCGTAATTTTGATATTAGCGATGGTGATACTATTATTTTCTGTTTTGGTGAAATAGACTGTAGATGTCATATTCATAAACACATAACTGACACAACAACATATCAAGATATAATAAACAATATCGTTAATAGTTATTTTGACGCAATTGAATTGAATATACTTACTTCGCAAATTAAGGTGAAAAATATATGTGTCTATAATGTCGTTCCACCTATTCAAAGGTATAATGTTTGGGAAAATCCGGAATATCCATATTTGGGAACCGATGAAGAGCGAAAGAAATATGTTTTATATTTTAACGAAAAAATAAAGGAAAAATGTATCGAAAAAAAATATGTATTTTTTGATATTTACGATAAATACGTTGATGAAAACGGATTTTTAAGAAAAGATTTAAGTGATGGCAATGTCCATATTGGAAATGGTGTCCATTTAACTAATTTTATACATGAAAATAACATATAGAGAAATCCTTCTTTTTGTAGCCATTTGGCTAATCTTCGATTATCGACACGGATGGCTCTTAATTCCCTATCGGATTCTTTTCTACAACAATCCCTTTGAGCACATTTCTCAAAATTTTCTGTGTATCCTTTTCATCTTCTTCTTCTGTAAATGCTCCTAAGCAGGTTAGCGAAAGCTGAGTAAAAGCTTCATTCTGTGGACTATTATTGATAGCATATTCGGGATTTTTCTCTTGCCATGCCGGAAGTTGTTTCAAGTTTTTACGTGCAATAATTTTGACAACTTTTTTCAATTTAGGTTGTTCATCCTCCTCTTTTTCCCATGCATTCTGGTCTCGAATATATACCGTTTCGCGTTTCAGGTCCGTACAATGAAGAGGTCGGGTAAACACATCCATCTCTTTCAATTTATTGATGAAAATGCGGGAAATTCCATTCACATATCCTAAGCGACCCGTTGCCTCGATATCCGCCACAGTCAATTTGATGTTATCTAAAAAATCCTGTATATTGATAGCATTCTTGCACTGTTCGTTCAAAAAGAAATTCAAATTAAAGTGATTCGTATTATTATTTTGTATAATTGTAGTGGCAGTATTAGCCTGATTATTTTTGGCTAACTCCATAATAGCGTGTTGCATCTCTTTTTGCTGTTCAATCATAAATAGTTGCATATCTTTATTCGTCTGTATCAAATCACGTAATAGGTCATGTGTTGGCTGCATAATCGGTGTATATTCAATATCATTTTCTATTTTTTCGGCATTTTCCGGATTTCCTGACCGTTTCTTATGCTTTGCTGTGTTCTGATGTTTATCGAAATCATAACGATTTATAGTATGATAATTACATAAAATACATTCATAAACAGTTTGCGATTTTTTGGGATTTTCTGTTAATTTTAGATGTTTTGCAGTGGATATATGTTTAGTATAGTCCTTTTTTGACTGCGTGGTGTAGCCACATTTTTCACACAAAAAATTGTCACTTTTTGTCTTGCGATTTTTTGCGATATTCATATATAAATGTCGCTAAATTTATCCCCCGAAATTTTCCGACATTTTTTCAGTTGCAGCGCAGCCTAGAATTAAAAATTTGGTATTTGCTGCATTATGCAGCGAACCCATTTTTTGATGGTCTTTTGAAAAAAGTCTAGGCCACCTTTTGAAAATTGGACATTTTTAAAAATGTCCAAAAACGAAAAGGTCCCTCCTACTTTTTTTCTAGTTTTTTATTGGGTATTCAATATTTTTTGTAAAACTATTGAATAATCTTTATTTTTATAGTCCATTTTTAGTAGAAGCATTGGTTCTCATAAATTCTTGTCTCAACCTTTCTGCCCTAGTGGTTCTCGGTGATTTCAAATTAATTTGGCTAGAATTTTGTCTTTTTATTGTAGGAGGACGTGGGCATAATTTTGGTAATAATGTAACAGGTAGAGGTTGATTATCTTCTTTCTCAATTTCCTTTTCAGTTTTCATTTTCAGTTTTCGTGGCTCATCTTTCTCTTCTAATATCATGGCCTGATACATTCGCTTGGATATTCCTGTATCCGACTTACACCAACCATCTGTAAATATGGGCGCACCTAGAGGAACCCAACCTTCAACTATCGATTCTTGTATTTGTTTTTCGAATAAATCGATGTTTTCATTATGTTCGATTTCTAGCAAATGTTGTAAATCGAAACCATGTTGTCGCATCGTATATTCATCTATCAGTAGTTTTTGCCATTTATGGTCGATTATTTTATAGTGCATCAATGGACTAGATTATAATAGATTATAATAGATTATAATAGATTATAATAAAATATCTTTGTATATTATTATAATAATTGCTTTATTTGGTTTTCAAGTAATTTGATACATTGTTATAAGCATAATATGCTCGTTCAATCAATTTTTCTTCTGTAAAATTCGACGCAGCAAATTCGAACGCATTTTTTGCCATAATCAAGCATTGTTCATTGTTGTTTTTCATCCATTCCACCTTTTCCAATAAATCAGATAAATCCATATTCACCGGAATATAATGTTTGTATGGAATCAAATCTTTATGAAAATACTCGACATACACTCTATCTACTATTATTAAAGGTCTGCCTGAGAATAAGAGCCATTTCAATCTTCCCGAATACCCATTTCCACCAATATCAATTAAATACTTATAACGTATAAGGTCGGGTAATGATAAGTAGTTTGGAATTTTGTTATCAATAATGGATTGTTGTGGTAAAATATGTACAATGTCGAATATATCTGGGTTTTCGTCACCAATCTTTTTAAGGAGGGGTCTGGTATGGTATTCGGGAACATCGTCCAATGGTGAAAAAATATTTCCATACCAACCTACTTTATCAATGGTAGGTTCTTTGCTAGATTCCGTGATGATTTGCTGTTTTGTTTCTTCAAATGAATGAATACTCGCACTAGGCCAATGGCAAAAACACCAATCCACACCACAATAGGGTTCTAATAATGGATCATTTTTATCGTAACACATTACATATTTGATGTTGTTTTTATCTACGTTTCCACGATCCCCACATTCAAATGGAATATCTAAAATGGCAGGATTATCATATTTTACTGCACATTTATGTAAGTAAAATTTAATACCGTGTTCACGTTCTCCCATGATAGTAAATAATATATTGAACTTTTTATATATTATTTATAGGATAGAATAATATATTTCTAACAATCGAATTCGTGTAATTCATCTTTCTTGTTCAGGTTGTAAAGTTGGTACGACAGTGTCAGTCGGTATGACAGAGTCAGTTGGAACGTTAGGTAATACAGTCGATTTAATGTGTATTTTATCAACCTTTTCTTGGAGAATCTGTATTTGCTCTAGTAAAGCGGTGATTTTATCGGATAATGTAGAAACTTTGGCTTCTAGCGGATTTTCTGGTTCGAGTGTAACGTTTTCTTTAGGTTTCACTGGTTCAACCGTATTTTCAGGTAAAGGAATCAATGGTTTTGGAGCATATTGTTTCAAAACTTCATCGCGTTCTGCCATATGTTTTTTGATTAATTCATCCATATTTGATATAACACCATCACTAACCGTTTCTTTAAAATCGGGTTCGGTTGGAGGTTTTCTATCTAACATTGTTTCGTATTCTTTTTGTCTCACATTAAACTGTTGATTAAACATTTCAGCGCGATTATCGGGAACAATGGGAGGTGTAGGTATTTTTGGTTGAAATGTCTCAACCGTACGTTGATTTCTCTGAGATAAAATACTGGATTCTATATTATTTGACGGAGGGGCTGCCTTTGCATAATTCAACATATAAGATAATGTATCTTTATTTAATTGGTTAAGTTCCGCTTTGTCTAACGTCCTATGATTATTCTGTTGATAAAATAGTTGTATAACGCTCTTAAACCATTCTTGTTTCTGTTCTATTGTTTGATATGATAACATGGTTTTTAAATAGGGCGTTTGATTCATGATATTCCATAGTAATTCTTGGTTCTCCGGATGAACATAAAGTGCCATATTATTTTACGTATAAATAGAATGATAACATTGTATTTATATGTTTTTTCTACGTTTATGAGTTTTACGTCTTTTATTAAAGTTCTTTTTTCTATATCGTCTAGATTTACCGCCATGTACTGGCGTTGGTCTAAGGATGAATTTCGTTTTCTTATTTTTAAATAACTTTTCCATTGTATCGTTGTATTCGTCAATGTTAGTTATTTTGCCGGACCAATCTGCAATACTATGATATAGTCCTGCTGTTCCGAAAGTCTGTTTCAAATAAGTATTGACAGCATCGAAGTCGTTATAGGGTTTACCTGTACTCGTATCCAAAACTTTAATATATCCTACTTTGTAACCTTTACTGTTCTCTTTTGGGGCATTCGCATCGTCGTCAGTATATGGGAATACTTCGACTTCTATTTCTAAATTATCATTTGACATATTCTATAGTATCAGTATAAAAAAACTAATTATTAAAATATATTTTTCTATATTTTTCTACGTATTTATCTGGAATTTTCTTTTCTTTGAAGAATTTAATCTTTTCATCAATACTGGAGAACTGTTTGCCCTCTACTTCGTTCGTTAACATTGAAATGATGAAAAATAATGAATAGACACCACATTCAGTATTACCCATTTGATGTTCTGTGGGGTGATTTTCATATACCTTTATATCTATAGGTTCTTTTAATGTTTTTCCTTGCTCGACGATGCGTTCGACTAATGCCTTTACTTCTTTTGGCATCTTTTCACCTGCGCTATCTAAGAAAAAGAGATATTTGTCGTCTAAATCTAGAAATAACGAAATCCAGTGGGATCCACCTTGATTATGTTTGTCTAAATTAAATACAATACCTATTTTCGTCTTTTTTTTGTCTAAATAATGCTTGAGAGAAAAAGTACATAATTCTTCCCAAACACATTTTCCATTTTTTTCGGGTGGTCTGGTGTCGAAATCAATGGGCGTTGGGCCGAGTACTTTAAAATTAGGGTGTGATTCTTGATATTGCTCGAGAACCGCCATAATATCGAAATTTGATAGCCAAGTATTCGGTTTGGATTTCCACTCTTTTGGCATATCTGGTGCAAATAATTCTTTGTCTATCTTTTCGCGCTCATTCGGATCTTTGATAACATCCAACCAACAATCTTCTTTGCTACATGTTGTCATACGCTCTTTTAAATCAGCCCATATTGCAGTTGGTTCTGTCGAAGAAATCGAGGTGGTCGGATGCTCTTTGTTATATGAATTTTTCAATTTATGTAGAATTTCGTCAGTCATACAGCTATCTTCCTTGATAGTTTTATTTTTTTGTTTCGGGTTACAATTCATGGGTTTCATGGTTTTCGCTTTTTTCACACCACCAATCAATTTGTTGGCTTTTTTACGATGTTTTCTTGTTCTCTTTTTCATTTTTTTATTCTGTTTGTAACTATATTTTGTATATCTCTGCATCTATATATTATATTAGTATAAAAATATTACCTAAAATATAGAGTTTGAAATCATCTTCGTTTGATGATACGTTCGCCACTCCAAAACGATGTCATTTTAGGTGATACTCCAGTTAAATCGCGGTCATCATCATCCATCTGCCCAAAAAGAGTTTCTTCTTCATTGTTATCACAGTCATAATTATTATATTCGTTCCCTCTTTCGAGTTCTTTTGTTTGGAAGTGCTTGATCAATGTTTTCATGTAGGCATCAAACATTTCATTTACTTCAGTAGTGATAGGCATAGTTGGATCATCTAATAAATCTCCCGTGAGACTTTTAATTTTATCACAATATTTCTTGACATTAGCTAAATATAATTCTGTTTCGGCATTACGTTTAGGGTCTGTTTTTGCTACATATTTATTGTAGCGTGTTCTGTTCATGAAACATTCGAGTGTTATCTTATCTATATCAGGTAAAACAATATTTTGTAACGGGTCATTGACGATTTCATCTTTTTGCATGATATTATTATTATATTTATATATATATATATATATATATGAAGCATAAGATAACGAAGCGTAAGTTACGAACAGAAAAAAGACGATTGAATCGTAAATTTAGAGATATTACAAAAATGCACGGAGGGAAGGGATTTATGGAATGGGTAACTGGTGTTTTTAGTCCCAGTTCGTCGAATAATCAAGCAGTTTCGAATCAAAATGGTGAAATGAATCCTGCAAACCCAGAAATGAAGATACAATCGAACAACTCAACAACACAAAAGAGAACAATGTGGTCAAGAGCTAAAAGTATGGGAAAAACTGTAAAAAATATTGCAAAAACGGGGGTAGTTGGTGTCGGAAGATTGGTTAATGCTACTATTTCACCAATTATTTCAACTGGGTATTCTGGTTTAAAAAATATAAGAAATAATATGAAAAGTTTAAAGGATATTGGTTCTTCGGGCAAATATTTGTTTTCACTCATTGCAAACCCTGCAAATGTACATCGTATGTTATTTAAAAATGCATACTTTATAAATTATATCAATGAAGACCATATTAAACGACTATATTGTGACAATGAAAAGAAAGAACATAATTGTGTAAAAATAAGTGAAGATGGATATATATATCCGTCAGACTATAAACTTACAGAAGAACCAAAAGGAAATCAGCAAACAGAGCAAACAGAGGAAACAAAGCATACTTATGGCGGTGAAGGTAATGAAGGTAATGAAGGTAATGAAGGTAATGAATCTATTAATCCAGAAGACAAACAAAAAGTACAAGGTTTAGTCGAAGCAATAGATAATGATAATAAGGCAATATATGGATTTATTGATCAAGGATTTTCGAGATTAAATTTCGCACGTTTGAATGATGCATTGTTGACCGATGATTTGAAAAAGGCTGAATCCAATCCTAAGTTTATTTCTTTCAAACCTGAATATTTACCTTATTTTGAATTTGTGCATACATATAAGTACCAAATTCATAGGTCATTATGGTCAGGTGGTTGGTCAGATTGGACATTCTTAATCGGACAAATGCGTGATTTTATGAAGGAACATATGTTAACTGCTAAATTTCAAGAAGGTATGGGAGAAATATATTTATTAGTAAAAGCAGTAAAAGGTATTCGTGATTTGCCCAAGTTATTCCGTGCTAAGAAAGAAAATAAACAAGAAGAACTTTTAGATGAGACAAATAAAGAAGGTATTAAAGTAGAAACCGAAGCGAATAAGAAAGAAGAAGCAGAATTCGAAAAAGCTAGTGAAAGTACAGAACCAGAAAATCAAACTAGATTGCAACGTATAGGTAACTTTACACGTAAAGTAGGTCAAACAATTAAATCCGCAGCTGATTCAGTTGGTAATGCCATTGGTAGTGCGTTTGGTACAAATATTTCAAAGTATCGTGTTATTCGTAAGTTATTGAAATATTATGATATTGATCCAGGAAAATATAACATGAATTTATTAAAAACTACAGGTATTTTGACAAAAAATTATCCATTATTTATGGTAGAGGAAGCAAAAATTGCTATACAAGTTGCCATAAATAACTTAAAAGATAATAAAAATACAGCATTAACCGAAGTAAACATGGATAATATTATTGTTGACCCTAATGCAACAGTAGATAGTTTATTAAATGAGCTTATGCAATACAATTTAAATACGGCTCAAATAGAAGCTTTAAAAAATCAATCTGGAGGTAATCGAAAAATGAAATTAAAAACACGAAAATACAAAAATAGAACATACAAGAAAGTGTATGGTGGTAGTATGTTATTTTTCAAGAACTTGAATCTAATATTCTATGAGTGCTATCATGCAATGATAAAACGACAATTTAGTAAAATTAAAGAGTTTCATGGTGCAGATGAAACCAAAATTCGTCTTACTGCGAAGTTGTTTGCTAATATTATCAATGTAACATTGAACACTGCAAATGTATTATGTTTTACTTTAGCAAATTATGCTACATATCTTGTACCTTTTCCAATGTCAATGCCTCATTGTATCATTTCAAATTTGATGTTTATTTATATTATGTTAAAATTAAGTTTATTAGATAATATTGATGTTGATAAATTAGCAGCTGAAAGAGCAGCCGAAGAACAAAAGAATAGTTCCCCACAAGCTCCCGTTCCTGTACAAGCTCCCGTTCCTGTACAAGCTCCCGCACCTATGCCAGTACCCGCTCCTGTACAACCAATTCAACTTCCATCTCCACCTGTACCTCCACAATAAAAATAAGTATTATTGAATATATATTTTTTAACCATTCTTTTTAACCATTCTTTTTAACCATTCTTTTTAACCATTCTTTTTAACCATTCTTTTTAACCATTCTTTTTAACCATTCTTTTTAACCATTCTTTTT
>Ga0209400_1000021_pt1 | contig 149072 bp, 205 predicted proteins | sample M_130807_EF_Meta_FD_187313 | JGI IMG/M metagenome (GOLD analysis project Ga0209400, IMG submission 187313) | Freshwater microbial communities from Lake Montjoie, Canada to study carbon cycling - M_130807_EF_MetaG (SPAdes) (version 2) | ecosystem: Environmental > Aquatic > Freshwater > Lake...
ACTCGGACTCGATGTCCATCGATAATCGTGAAATCGTAGCTTGTCATTTATTTATACCTTCAACAGAATGGTGTTTTCGTTAACTCGATGCTGTAGCACGCAGGTCTTGAGCGAGGCTATCATCTTACCGAAAGCTCTTTTACCACCACGCAGAGCGATTTCAATATGCTCCTCAGTCTTGCGACCGATGCGATAGGTTTTGCTCTTTTCCTCATCGTAATTCAGGATCGTAGCACCCTTGACGTCTAGACCCGACTTCCCTACGGCTACGAAGTGCGTAAGCGTCTTGTATCGGGTATTGAACGTAACGAGCTCCTCAGCACCCAGAACCTTTTCTGGGTTGATAGAAACCACCTTGAAATCCTTGCTCTCTTGCTGAAACTTAAAACCCTTCAGCTTCTTATCCGGAGTGATAACCTTCTTCTTACGGATCGCAGGCTTTTTGTTGGAAGAATGCCGATCGCAATCAGCCAGGATACTGGCATAGAACGCTGCGCGCTGCTTCAGCTGCGCTGAGGTGAAGTTTGCGTAGCCTTCTTTCAGCCCAGAGTCAGCATTACGACTGATCAACAGCGCAGCCTCCTCAGCGATCGGACGAAAGAATTCTGCAACGATCTTAGCCTGGTTGGCAGGAATCTGTTTCTGCTGTAACCAATCGTACATAGACAGAGTCCAGCCATTCTTGTCAATGGCTTCGTCGAACTCGCCGATAAACTCCGAAACCTTATCCTTGATACGGTCCTGGATATTTACCTTCGGTAGCTCGGGCTTCTTGTCTTCATCAGTCGTCTCAGTCTTAGCGCCTGCCTTAGTGAACATCTCCTTGATACGCAACTCGAGCTTCGCCATGTAGATATCGTTGAGGATACCACCACGCGTCAGAATACGCGCGAGCCAACCAGCCTGTAGGTTTACCCAGGTCTCGGGAACACGCTTCAGGGTCTTGATATCGTCATTGCGCTTATTAGCCTTGAGATACGCCTCGACGTATTCACGCGCATCCACGCGCGAGCACATGTAGTTATACCAGTTAAACACTCGAGTCAGATTGATATCGTTGACGATCTTACCCTTGACATCTGGCTCATCTCCCATATATTTTAGATCAGCGATGCGCTGCACCGTCTTACCGGCACGAACCTTTTTAGGTTTTGACGATTTGAGTTTAGCAACAGCCATACGATTCAATCCTTCTCGAGCGTTTCACAAACTTATAACGTATTATAACCCTATTTTGAAAAAAAGTCAAGAGTTATTTTTCAACGGCGATTCAAAACCCTATGCTCTTCTCGCTTCTGCGCGTTTTGTTTAACTGTCACCCATTCTAGATTCGAAGGATGATAGTTCTCAACAACGTGATCAATATGATTGACTTGGTATCCTCCTCGAAGCAAAGCTTTGACTGAATCAGGCGTCTGTTTCCATTCCGACTTGGTCACTCCAATTGGAACTGGAAACTTATGCCATGTTTCGCAAACAACTCTATGAGCCATTTTTGTGTGGCTCTTACCATTTATGTTAAGAGCAACTTTTGGGTATGGACAGTTACCAGAGGCTTTAACTACGAGTTTACGTAAATAATCACCTCGCTTAGTGCTCCAAATATCTCCGTTCCGACAAACGAAATAATCCGGAATAACTTGTCCATCAACAATCACAGGCTTCATTGTATTGGTTGTCATTTTCGTTTCTTTCATTTCAAAGGTGTTGGCATCGGACTGATGGGTGAAGAATTTTCGTTCTTCACCCAAGGTAATCACTGGCTCAAGTGGCTTCCGCCATCTCGAGCGCAGTCTCAAGAGCCTTGGTCTTCAGGTTCTTGTTGTAACCATACCAAGCCGAAGCCAGGCGAGTGTCAGCAGTACGACCTGCCAGGTGGTCCGTAAGGTAAGTCACGGTGTTGAATGCCTGCCACCAGGATCCACGAGCGAACTCGGCACCAGGCTGCGTATCAAGCACGCCGAGAGCAACGTTGGCGTTCTTGCTGATCTCCTTCTTGGCGTTATCGCCACCAGCAACCGGGAAGATGCGCTTGAAGTAGTCAACTACGTTCTCGTTGGTGTAACGCTTCGAACCCAGGAACTGAGCCATTTCCTTGTACTTCGCCAGCTTCTCAGCCGCGATGCCCAGCATCAGCTTGACGTTGTCACCATCAAACTCGCGACGGTGGGAGATCTTCACCATACGCTCCACCTTGGTATTCAGCGACAGCGTAAGAGTGTTATTGCAGACGACACGGATCGGAGTGAACCGAACGTCAGTGCTGTAACCATACTGGTGGAAGTTCGTGAAGTGCAGGTAGGACTCAACGCTATCGCCACCGAACAACGAGAAGCCATCCTTCAGCTTTGCCAGAGCCCAGACGATCTGACCACCGCGCAGGCTGCCAGCAGTATGCATCTCCATATCGCCCTCGGCGATGAAGTCATTGAAGAACTCGAAAGCCTCGGAGTTCTGCACCGGATTCCAGTCGTTGGAGACCACACCAAGGATCTTGTTATCGGTCTTACGAACAAGAGCCGAGCGATCCACGGAGACGTTCTTGCCACCAACCTTGGCGAAAGCTTCAATCTTTTCCACTTCCCAATTCAGACCAGCAGCCTCGAGCATCTGCTCGGGAGTCAGGTCGTCAGGGACGCGAGTGCCCAGACCGTGCCAGGGAAGATCCCCAGCGTAAGCCATTTGAGCCTTACCGTTAACGAATTCAATTTCATGAGCCACTGTTCAGGTTTCCTTTTCTGTTTCAACCTTATAAAAGCATCTTAGCCTAGTTTCTGAAATAAGTCAAGCACTTTTTTAGAAAAATTACGTGGCAGCCGCAGCTTTCTCGCGAGCAGCCTGATCCAGCTGTTTCCAGTATTTTGCGATGCGCATCGTACCACGAGAATCAACCTTGAGCCAACGCTCCACCTGCCAGGGCTGCAGCGTCTTATGCTTCAAGAACGTCTTAGCGGTAAGAGAACCGCACTTCGCGTCCGAGCCAGTGAACCCGATAGAATTCTCGGTGTTCGTCGAGTTCGTCTGGCGCTCGGACTCCGTCTGGCGCTTGAACAGGACCAGGCAGGCTCGCCCAACGATCTGGGCTTGCTTCTCGGGGTTGGCTGCCTGGATCATCTTAGTGAGGCTATCTTTGGTGACCATATCTTTATCTCCTTTGTTTCAACCTTATAAACTCATATTAGCCCATTTTTGAAAAAAAGTCAAGGAGTTTTTTTGTTAAAAAAGATTAATCTTACCGACCGATGTCGAAATAGGACTCGGACTTGCTGCCGGCATACATCTCTAGGATGGCACGAGCCACCATGATAGCCTGCTCCTTACTCATAAGAATACTCTGCTCAACCTCGCCTTTTGACGAGACATCGCGAATCTCAACGCAGCACAAACCATCGCGGTCCGGACCAACGTGAAAATGATTTCCTGTGTCCGAGTCATGGATCTGAGTGACTCGCTCGATATAGAACTGCTTCATCTTATCTTCCTTTTTCAAATTGAACCGCCATCGAACCGCGCCAGAATCAAATCCAGCTTGGCATCTAACTTACGAAGAAGCTCAAGAGTTTCGCTATCTTCTTCCTTCTGGTCTTCTGCAGCCAATTCCGGGAAAGACTCGTTGAAGAGATTTTCTTTCTCTTTCTGAGTCATAAGTTCCCAGCAATAAACGAACAGATCGCCATCTTGATAAAGCTGCCAGCGAAAACCCTTTGAGTCAACGTAACATGCGTTGTCTAGGATGTTCTGCCAGGTTTCCCAGTATCCGCAGCTTCCAGGACCTCGTAAAAGAATCTTTACATCTTCTGGATCATAACCTTCCCAGGAATTACTGCCTTCCAAGCTTGTTTGTGCAAACGTCTGAGGAATATAAACGCCGTGCCTATCGCTCAGAATAATATCAACACCAGACATATTTCGTTTCCTTTCAATCGTTTTCGCGTTCAATACCGAAGAAATTACAATATTCTTCGTCGGTCATAAGTTCGAGGCAGTAAGAGAACAAGTCACCTTCCTGCCACAAACGCCAGACATTACCGTTCTTATCGATGTAACAAGCGTTAGATACGACATTCTCCCAGGCTTCCCAGTAGAACTCGTTTTCAGTATAATCAGGACCAGAAAGAAGGCAGTCACGATCGTGATCGGACACACCCCATTGATCCATATGATAGCTCTCAGCGAAGTTTTGAGGAATATATACTCCTCGCGAGCCGCTTATCAGGATTTCAAATCCACTCATTTTCATACCCTTTCAATCATCATCACATTACTGATTATACCGGGATTGGTAAAAAAGTCAAGGACTATTTCAGTCCTCGACAGAAAGATCGAGTTCCTCGTCGGCGACGTAGCCTTCAGAGAGGGCACCGAGCAAATGCCGCTGAACGGCAAAGTACTGGAATTCCTGCACGACTCCTCCCCAACACACCGACACCACGTAAGCGCGAGCCATCACCCGAGCCTCAGCCAGATCGCGAGCTACACCCACCACGGAGCGCTCGTAGGAATCACCGAAATCCACAACCAAAAGTTCCATGTTCAGGTTTCCTTTTCTGTTTCAACCTTATAAAAGCATCTTAGCCTAGTTTCTGAAATAAGTCAAGCACTTTTTTCAGAAAAATCAAAAAACTTCCGGATCAGCAGCTTCAGCCTTTGAGCTCAGGGTAGAGGCGATCCATAAGACCGCTATTCACCATATCGCGCAGACGTTCAGCCACCAGACTGACGATACCACCCTCGCGTGCAGGGGAATGGGCTAGGACCCGGAGCAGGAGTGACCGTTCCTTGGGAGTCATCATAGCCAGGGTGTCGCGTTCATATTGGGTCATCGGATTTCTTTCTTTCATCATCATATTATCATAATAGCCTTTTTTTTAAAAAAATAGCAAGCATTTTCTTTTTGAATGGAATCAATGGCTTACGGAATCGCTTTAGTTAAGTGGTTGAAATCATTAAAAATAAAAAAAAATATCAAAAAACACGAAAAAAGTGCTTGACTTATTTTTAAAAATGGCGTAAGATGCAATTATGATGATGAAAGGAAACGAAATGTATCTCGTGAGCTTTACGAATTTCGCCTACACCAAGGCATTCAATGACATCGACCTCGCGATCGCTCATATGGAGCGCGCGGGGTTTGAGTCGGTCCTCATGACCTCGGTGGGCGAACGCCTCGGCGAGTTTCGTCCCCTGGGCGGTGGATTTTCTTTCGATCGGTACCGAAAAATCGCTTGACTTATTTTTAAAAATAGGGTAAGATGCAATTATGATGATGAAGGAAAAGCCGATGAACGTAAAGATCTATGAGATCGTGACCCGTCTTGAAGCTGCCGCCCTGGCAGAGAAAAATGACGCGAAGTCCAACGCTCTGTCGCGGATCGCCGAGCGCGTCGCCGAGGTTGGCACTCCGTACGCTGGTCACTGGGACGGTCCCATCACTGCGGATGAGATGAAGATCATTCGTCAGTTTATTCGCTAAGAGGAGAGAGAAGATGGAATATACCATTCGCGATATCCTGGTTGGTCTGGCTGTGGGTGTTACCCTCGGCTATCTGATCTTCTTCTGATAGGAGAAATTGAAATGGCTGAACCCACTGGACGCGAAATCACCTACGCGTACTATATGGAACTGGTGAAAGCATATCAAAATCATACTATCACCGACGACGAACGGTACGATCTAGAGTTGGCGATGGCGAAGTATATGCCCAACGCGTATTTCCGCTGATAGGAGAAATTACAATGCGATACATGCTTTTCACTGGCGACAACTATTATCCTTGCGGTGGCGCAGCAGACTTTGCCGGTCGCGCTGCCACTCTAGTTGATACGATGGAACTGTTGCATCGACGCCGTCATTGGGATTGGTTCAACATCTATGACACCGTAGCCGATATTACGTACGATCGCAACGTATTTTATGGAGTGACGTCGAATGAACAACGTCACAATTGGGCTGCGGATAGGGACGAAGAGCTCATTCGTGAGGATATGATCCGCGTTATGAATGCCAGCGTGTGAGGAGATGTTAACATGACTGCGAATGACTATTACAATCGCATGCGTCGAACATACAAGGATCGTTATGATTTGGAATGGCAACATCAGTATCTTTGGGGTGCTGAGCAAGACTGGTATCTATGTGAAACAGCCATGAGATCTGGCATTGAGTGCAGGGCATTGTGTGCTTACTCACCATCCGAGATCGAAATGGTGGCCAATGCCATTGTTATCAAGGAAATGTTACAAAAAACAAATGGGAGTCCGCAGGAACATGAACATTATTGAACGACTTGACGAACTCGATGATCGGGTTAGTGACATTGATAGTGTGACAATTCGTGATGCTATGAACTTGATTGAACTCTACGACGATGTTCTTTTGATCATTGCAGGTATTAGTCCGAGCTATCTTTCGAGTATGTTGATTCAATACGCCAAGACGGCAATTACACAAAGTCGGCTAAACTATAACCGACCCGACGAGGAGAAATCGCAATGAACGTAGATAGTTTGCAAGATCGCGAAGCACTTCGCGCCACGTGTGCAGAAAAGATCCGTCGTATGGAATCCGATTTGGATGAGGTGTACCGTACAATGATTTATATTGGAGCTTCAAATGGCGTTCTAAACTACATCGCACATGTGCAAGAAAAGCTCGATAAACTGTGCATTAACGTAGAAGGAGCCGACGTTTCGCTCGGATTGGAGGAATAAATGCTCAGTTACATTCTTTGGGGTGTGGTGGTGTTTTTGCTCGCCGCTATTATCTACATGGCTGTATATCTTTGGAATGCCGATCCCGGCGATGAACGAGAAGGAAGATAAGAAATGGATGTTCTTTCAGCTTACGTAACTCGCATGCGCGAGAAAACAGTAGAAGGCAGCCTGAGCCACGAACAGGTTCCGCCTCTAGTCTGTCGCGATGGGCTCAAGTTGTCTGTGCAGGCGAGCGCTCGCCACTATTGCGCTCCGAAGAACCACGTCGGTCCCTGGACTTCTATGGAGATAGGGTTCCCCAGCAAGCCTGTTCCCGAGCTGCGAGAGTGGCGGGAAGATCTGGGCGACGATCAGCCGGACGAAGAATGCGTCTTCGGTTGGGTTCCCGTTGAGAAGATACTGGAAACCATAGAGAAGCATGGCGGCTGCGTGCAGCTTGAAAGTGTTGCGGGATAATGTCTATTACTGATACCGAAACATTCCGTGCTCTCGTCTCGCAGGGTCCAACTGTTATTATGGTCGAGAAAACCCATATGTTGGCTCTGTTAGACGAGCGTGACGAATTGCGCGATGCTCTGGTTAATATGTTGATGGTTCTTGATTGCGCTCATCAAGCAAATGGGTTCATTTCGACCGGTCACAACAAAGACACCGAGAATGCTCTGACTCGCGCTAAGAAGATTTTGTTTGAAAAGACCCAGGGATAAAATGAAGATGAATGGACAAGAGGATAAAATGAGTTTGTTTATTAACGTTGGTGATACGGTCATTGCTTCCTTCAATCATGGAGATCGAGGTATAGACGACGTGCGGCGCGAGGTTGTGCAAGTCAAGTTTATTGATGGTGAACAAGTTTGCGTCAAGACGCTTGAGGGCGATCTGAAGATTTATAATCGGAAGAACCTTCGTTTCATCCCTAAGAGCTTCTAGAGGTGTGAGATGAAGAAGTTTCTGGCTGTCGTTGCTCTGGTTAGTTTATCGGGCTGTGCTGTTTATCCCTATGAACCTACCATTGTTCATTCACCATATGTATATTCGGCTCCTCGCCCGTATTACGACGCGCCTGTTTACCGACCTTACTACAGCTATCATTATAGCTATCGATACAGCAATCATTATCGTAATAGAAATCGACACTACAGATGAACAAGGAGATTTGACGTGAATGAGAATGAAGAAGCCGCAAGGAAGGCTGTTGAAAGTTCCGATCTTGCTCTCTGGCAGGCATACTGCGAGAAGAAAGAAGAATTGGAAGATGCTCAATATCTAATTGAAAGGTTGCAGAACGAGATAGCGACTCTCAAGCTTGAGTTAGCTACAGGACGAGCTTACGAAACTTGTTGTCTTGACGATTATCAATTCGGTTTGAATCGAAGTTAAAACGAAAAAGGAGCCGAAAGGCTCCTTTTTTTATGCGAAAATTCTAAGAACTTTTTGAACGTAATCTTCTCGTTCTTTAACGAACACCTGCGTTTCCTCATGATCGACCGCTATGATGATAACGATCTGAGGAATCTTCATACCAGTTCTTTCCTCCGCCATCATGCTGTAGCAGGTAGCCTGTAGGAAATAACTTTCAATATGATCTTCCGTCTTGATCCTTCTAGAAGTCTTGAAGTCAATGATGGAATTGATCCCGCGCCAGCCCGCGAGTAGGTCCGTTCTCCCAGCAGTTTTTAGTTTCTCTGACCAAAGAGGAACCTCCACGCCGTATATAGTTCCGACGTGTTGATCTAAATGTGGTCTGATACGAGAGAACGTATCAATGTTGGTTGGCATGGCACCTCGCTTCCAATTCTTATCATTCATAAGATAAGCTTCAGCGAGAGCATGAATAGCAGTTCCACGAACTGCAGCCTGGTTTGAAATCTTATTGGCTTCTTCTTCACCAACTCGATTACGCCAAGCTTGCAATCCATCCTTGGAAAGTTTCTCCCCGAGAACAGTTGTTACTGAAGGAAACATTCCTCCTGGAGTGATGTAATGTCTCTTTCCATCTACGCTGACCGTTTCTAGGTCAGGTAGGTTTATCGGATTGTGGAAGAATTCTTTCATTACAAAGAAACTTCGCCTACGATCTTTTCATCGAGGTCGGCTTCATCAAGATCGAGTTGGCGAACTCGATTCTTCCAAGCTTGTAATGCATTCTTTTCAATATTATCATCTTCCCACAACATATCGATCTCAATTCCTGCCTCCGTCAACATCTTCTTGGATGTCTCGTAGTTGTGAATCGGTATCTTGGTCGATTGGCTGATTGGTCTTGTTACAACCCTAACGATACCCGATTGAATCAACGCTCTGGCGCAATCGGAGCAGGGGAACATAGTTGTATACGCAATACAGTTATCCGTCCGTGCTCCGTTCCTAGCAGCGTTGTAGATAGCATTACGCTCGGCGTGTTCGGTCCAGAGGTACTTCTCTGGTCGTTCATGCCGCTCTTCAACGTCATCGTCAACATATCTACAAAAACCATTGTAGCCTGTTGATCTGACGTCTTGATTATCTGAACCAACAATCACACAACCAACCTTGGTCGATCGGTCTTTCGACTTAGATGCAACCAACTCAGCCATTTTCATAAAGTAGTAGTCCCAATGCATTGTCATTATCATACCTTAATAGGATAAAAGTGTTGATGAATCGCCAAGGAATTATCAATTCCACAGCAAAGGTAACCATACTCGTACGAATTGGGAGTGCATATCTTTGGATTGATCTCTATATTTTCCATTAGATCTTTGGTTTGTTCATCAACAACCTTCATGCACTCCGCGATGATCAATTCAGCAAACTTTCTTTCCCACATAGTTCCAGCTATTTCCCTTGGCTGCGTTTTACAATATTCTGCAGCCTGAACAGCAAGTTCTTCAATTCGATCTTTGCTCATCAACCATGGATCCTATTCATATGACCTGCTTTCTGGATTGCTTGCTCTTTTGTGTAACCGTCCACAAGATAAGATTTGTATAACCAATCAAATCGCATAGGTGCTAATTCATAAATTGAAAGACTTGGTTCTACTACACCAACACAACGAAAACAAAGATCCTTGTGATCAGAACAGAACCCCACTTCTTCCAGAACCTTCCAACAACGCTCACATTTGGTTCCTATTGCTCGTGTTATTGTTACGCCAACAGTCATATTGTCACTCATCATCCAATGTCCCAAGATATTTCACAACAGGTTGTTTTTGACTTTTTGCCCAAGCTTCGGCTTCTTCTACAGTGCAGAAAGTATTATATCTCAATTCTATCCAAAATGGCCACCACCAGCGCCAAATTTGAACTTCATATCCTCTAAAGTTATCTGCAACAATACGATAACGATTTTTCATTTGTCTACACTCTCCCATGCCCAATTCACAATCACCCAATCATCAATACAATCATCTTTACAATAGCCAGCATCTACAGCTTCTTTGCCAAACTTAGACACCATTGCGTTATACCAACGATCATAGTATTCAGCGAGAATCTCTTCCTCGGAGACGACCTCAACGTATGAATCGACGGACGGATCAGTCTTCCAAGTGTTGTAACAATAATATCTCACAGCAACTTCGCTTTCATCAAGCCCCACTCAATCATTTCCATCGCGATTTGTTTGTTTTTGTGTTGAGAACGTTCTTCGCCATACTGAGCCATGATGCCTGTAGGCTCGTGCGTGACTCTAATCGAAGACGCTGGAATACCAGCTTGCTGACCGCCAGGATATTGTGAAGCACCAGTCTGTTCGTATATGACTTCCACTTTACAATCAGCCTGCCAGTTCGTCACCATCAATCGTCATATCCATACGACGAAGGCAATCGTAAGTCCAACTCGTCGCACTTGTCCCGAAGACGCGCGATTTCTCTTGCGGCTTCTACAAGTACCGCATAGACTTCCGCATCGGAATCATCTCTTGCTCGAGCCGACACTGTAATCCGAGCGTCTTCGATTCGATCAATAATATCAATCATAACAAACCTTTCAATTATAAAGCGGAGACTAGACCTTTTTCTTCAAGCTTCTCGCGCGCGATGATATAGGATTTCACTAGGTCAGAACGAACGATGTCTTCCCTCGTAAACTCTATTATACTAAAGTCTCGCATTTCGTCAAGCACTTTGAAGAAATCTTTGAAACCAGATTCTTCTCTTTTTCCGCTGAAGTCATTCTGCTTGATGTCACCAGCAAAAACCACTCTACAGTTCTTACCGATTCTTGTGAAGACAGAATGCAGCTCGTTAGCTGTCATGTTTTGAAACTCATCAACGATGATAATACAATCACTGAGCGTGATACCACGAACGAAAGAAGTCGTCATGAATTCAACAACGTTTTTGTTTTTGAGATATTCGTATGAATCACCTCTACCGAAAAGTTCCGCAAAGATTGCGTAGTAGGGTGCCTCGTAGACTTTGGACTTTTCTTTATTTGAGCCAGGTAGAAAGCCCATGTCTCTAGTAGGAACAACACTACGGATGATTATCATCTTTTCATGCGTTTTACGTTCCATTATGTCCTGCATACCAAGATAGATTGATAAAAACGACTTACCAGTGCCAGCTGTCCCGATTAGCGCGAGATGTTTATTGTCATCATAATAATCAAATGTGCGTCGTTGGTTATCTGTTAGAGGGCTGATTTTGCGAAGATTGAAGTTTAACTTCTCTTTCACAACCTCCGAATTTTGATCTTTTGTTCTTTTTTCTTTTCTTGACAAACGCTTTTTAGTTTGATTGTTTGATACTGGCATTTATTCTCTCAAAAAGTGTTGACTGTGCTCCTCGTTAGACCACGACTGTGCGCTTTCTTGATTTCTTTGAGGCGGTCCCGAAACCCGTTATCAGGTTTACGAAGTCCAAGGCGAATTGAGTCACCGAGGGCAGGAGCAGAAGTCAGTTGTTGCTGAATTTGTGGATTCTCTTTAAGAAATTCTTCCCTCTCGCTGATGGACATAATGTCAGTCCATTCTTCGCCAGTATTTAGGTTTTTAAAAGTGTAGCTAGGCAATGATGTTTTCCTTGTACTTTTTGCGTAGTAGTTCGCGATCTTCTTGTAGCATATTAATCAATACGCCCATCGCGTTGTATTCGGTTTGATATTCGCCAGCTTTACGAAGCAAAAGAAGAGCTACGTAGAACTCACCAACTGCCTTTTCGAGCATCTCTTCAATTTCTTCGATAGTCTTCGTATTCGTCATCGTCCATTCCCATAATCTGATCAACATTCTTAGATCGAATAAGATTCTTCAACCGTTTTTCTTTGCGTTTCTGCTTGGTGTCCTGGTAGCTGTAACTGTCTTCATCGTCATCGTACCAGTCGCGGCGGCTACTGAAATTCTTATTCTTAGACTTACTCATTGTAGTATGTTGATCCTCCTTACAGGATATTAGGAAATGCTTTGGTGACAACTTCTTTCGTCACGCCAGGATATGGAATATGTTTTTCTTTGACAGCAAGCAATAGCTTTGCGTCCTCAGGATCGAGTGTTTCGAGTAGCTCAATGAACAATGCTTCACGGCGAAGCTGCTTGAGATTGGGATTACCACCCTCAATGAACAGATACAGCTTACGAGCCTCAGTATATAGCCTGTTCTGTTGATCAACAAGATCATTTACCTTGTACGGAGGAGCTCCTTCCGGCAGTAACCAAACGATCTTAGGATCATATGCTCCGCGAAGCATACTCTCTAATGCAACACTGTTGTTTTGACGGAGCCAGTCAATACGCTGGTTTTCGTCTGTGATTTCTGATGCTTTCTTTAGGATTTCAGCAACACCTAGTTTCATACAAAGTCTCCGATATTTTCCATGAGATTCTTTAGTCGATTAGCAATAAAATAATCCATCAGCTTGTTGGGCTTCTTACCAAGCTGTTCCCCATAACTTTCGAGAATCTTATCAGCGATATGTTCGGGAATCTTAGTCAGGTCAATCAGTTGCTCATTGCGCTTGTAGTTACGCAGCATCAACTCCGTACAGAAACGCTCTGGCTCTTGATTGATCCATACTTCGAGCTTCTTAGAACTGATGGGTTTCTGACGTTCACCAACAACCAGACAGTTATCAGGGCTGAGGAAGTTGGGAACTCCATCGCCTGCATCACCCTTGATAATATGTTCCTTGAGGAACTGTTCTGGGTTGTTATGAGTGACGAACTTCTTCAGTACAGGATTATACTGACGAACGTTGAGGTAACGCTGGAGCTGAACGAAGTCTTTGTCACCAGACAGAATGAGAATCTTCTCATAGTCACCGAATTCGCGACAAAGTGTACCGATGACATCATCAGCCTCTGCAGTTTCAACATCAATAACACGATAGGGAAAAACGAGCTTGAGTTCCTCACGAATCTTGTGCAAACAATCGAAGATTGCCTTCCAATCAAGCTCGGAAGTCTCTCGGTTCTTCTTGCGATTCGCTTTGTAATATGGGAACAGCTGTCGACGCCAATAGTTTTTGTTATCGCAAGCGATAATCAACTCGCCGTATTCTTCTCCGAACTTAGCCTTGAAAGATCGGATAGAGTTTAGGACCATATGGCGAACCATACTTTCCTCAATTTCCGCGTTGGTATGGTTACCAAGTTGAACCATAATATTGCTAAGCATAACCTGAGAAAGATCAAGAATAATCATTGTATACGAGCCTTAGCTCTTTCCTTCCTTTGGTGTGATCACAATCTTAACTTTGTCTGAAACTTCTAGATTACCATCTTCATCGACTTGATCGAAAAGATTCTCTGCAATCAGCTGTAATGGATGAGGCAAACCAGAAACTTTACAAAGAAAAGACCTGGCAGCTTCTACAATCAAAGCTCCATGCTTCATATATTTTTCTTCGTCATCTTCGTCAGGTTGAAATCCAGCAACCGAAAAGCTCTCGAACAATCTAGGAACTACAAGCTCGAGGGTTTCCTGAATGTAAACTTGGCGAACCATATCAAGATTGTCCACGACTTCCTCAATTGTTTGAGGACCACGGACATTCTTTCCAGGAAACACGATGATATTATTTGCAGCATCCATAAGCTTATTATACCTGATTTTTTTTTATTAGTCAAGGACTATTTAGAGTTTTAGATTATTTCCCTGAATCGAATGATCTGTTCTAATCTTTTGAACAAGAGAATGTAAGATCATCATATGAGTGTCTTCTACAATTCCGTAGTTATTTGCATCAACATGAATCACCACGTCCGCCAGGTGATCCTCCAAAACTTTTCCTCCATCAAACCCCACGAGAGCGATCGTCTTCGCTCCAATAGAGTTGGAAAATTGTAGCCCACGCGTAATATTCGTGGAATTACCGCTAGAAGAAACTGCTATAGCGAGGGACGGTCTATGGTAAGAGATTTGATCCTGAAAGATATTGAGGTAACTCATATCATTAGCCAGAGCAGTCAATAGAGGACCATTGCTTGTAAGGCTCGTACACTTCGGTTTTAGATCAGTATCCGAGCGAACACCTTTTACGAAGTCAGCACAGAAATGATCAGCGATAGCGGCAGATCCTCCGTTACCGAAGATTACTACGTTGTCCATATTTCTCAGAAGCAGCGCATATGCTTCATCAATCTTTGGTTGATCTACAGCCATAGCTGCTGCGTAAAGTTTTACAGCGTAATTGGAAAAAGAATTTGATGCAGATATCATAATGTTACAGCTGTGCTTCCCTGATCTGTAAAGTTGAAATTGAATCTTTTGTATTCGCGCATCGCGAGAGAAACTGATCCTCGACTAGATTCTGGAACGTAGAATAGCATATAGCCACCACCACCAGCACCAAGTAACTTACCACCGAGCGCACCAGCACTTATACCTCTCTGATACATGAAATCAATATCAGAGTTTGAGATTTTGTTTGATAACTTCTTTTTGGTTTTCCAGGCTTCGTCTAACAAAGCTCCGAAGTCATCGATCTTGTTTTTTACCAGATAACCGAGTGCCTGTTTAGCGAGGTATACCAATCTGGTTGTATTATCGAACGCGTCAACATCGTTACTGATGTTATTGACCTGATCAGAAAGGATATCCGTGGTGTTTCTACTTATGCCTGTAGAATAACACATAAGGTTGTCATTCAACTTACGAAGAACTGATGCCCCAATATTAAGCGGAGTAACTTCAACTCCGGATGAATCGAACCGGATAACGTTGAACCCACCATATGCTGCTGCATACTGATCTTGCTTGCCAATTGGTTCGTCGCAGAGATCGATTTCAATCTCACAAGCAGCCTCCGCAAGATCTCTCTTGTTATGAAGTAGAACCTTATGAGCATACAACGCTTTCAACAACCCTACGGTGAAAGTCGAAGAAGAACCAAGACCCGTACCCTTTGTAGGAACATCGGAGAAACTACAAATCTCGATGTTGTTTTTGATATTGAAATATTTTAAGGCTTCTCTGATACGATTGTGTCTTAACTGTTCAACCTTGTCAACAACTTCCATTTCTGAATAGACAGCTCTAATGTGATTAGTTTGACACTTGTTTAGAGCAATCTGTATATTCTTATCGATGGTAGTCGAAATGACCATCCCAGGATTTTTAGTGACACATTGATTGTAATACTGTGGAATATCTGATCCCCCTCCGAAGAAACTAACTCGGAGGGGTGTTGTTGATACTATCATGTGCTATATTTGAACATCTTCTTAGGGATGCCTCTGGAACCGACTGGATACTGTTCCTTTAGAGAAGTAAGCATGTCCTGCCACTGACGAGCGATCTTGTTTATGTTGAATCGATTGTCGGCGTAGGACTTCACATAACGTAGGTAGTTCTGTGTACTTCCTTCATGAACAACGCTGATAGCTTGGTCTAGAAGATGATAGAACTTATTGGCATGAACATTTGCATTTTCTTCGAACTGATACATTGAAGTCAGATTACCGGAAGTATCAGAAAGACCAGCAAGGTTAGGGTGCAGACAAAGAGCGCCAGCACTCATTGATTCAATAAGAGCTCGGCTATTACATTCTTGCCAAATAGAAGGATACGCAAAGATGTGAGCCTTCTGTTGAGCTTCTCTGACTACTTCGTTAGGAGCGAACCCATGATAAGTGATCTGTGGATGATTCTTACAGGTTTCAAATAATTCCTTGAATTGTTCGTCCGCTCCATCCCATCCGTAGATTGAGAAACTTGAAAACACGTCGAGATGGATATTTTTTCTGTGCTTCGCGAGCTCCACGAAAACTGGTACGAGAAGAGCCAATCCTCTTTGAGGAGTGCTTGTGTAGATGAGTCTGACTTCATCCTTGCTCTTTTCCTTATACTCAATTGGCTCAATCGGAGTGTCAATAACTGCGCACTTATCGTTCGACGGAATACTCAAAGTGTTAAGGTATTGATTGTATTGCCAGTGACCACAAAAGACCATCTTATGAAAACGGTCTCGGCTGGCAGTATCCTTTAGATGATTGGTTTCTGGATCCTGGGGAAGATCGTGCAACCAATACACTCTAATCTTGTCTTCCTCAATATTTCTAACTCTAGAGCAGATAATCTGAAACTCGTCAGCTAGACCCTCTGGCATACGCGCGGCGATCGCGCGCTTAACCATTTCAGTTCCACCAAAAGACTTGGTAGAGATTTCATTTTCCTCGAACGCCATTACGATACTCCCACGCAGATTTGATCATTATGTCTAAGTCATAGTGTTTATACTGGTATTGAAACCCAGTTGTTCTTATAAATTTGTTAGGATTTGCGACTAGGAACGGCGGATCGCCTACTCTCCTAACACCGACTCTGTATTCAACTTTCCTACAAAGGTTGTTGAACATCTCGACGATATCTAGAACGGAGGTTCCTGTTTCGGTTCCTAGATTGAACTTCAAGGAACAAGGATCCTTGTCGTCGCTAAGGTATTTATCAGCGTGGATTAGAGCTCTACAAACATCGACAACATGTAAGTAGTCTCGAACACAAGTACCATCTCTGGTGTCATAGTCGTCACCATGAATAACAAACGGTGTATCGCCCATTATGGCTTTGTCACAAAGTTTGTTGATGATGTGGGGAGTATCTGGTTGCTGCCCAACGTCGCCATAAGCACCAATGACGTTGAAGAATCTAAACGAAGCTACTCTCAATTTTTTGACTTCGTAGCAAGCATCAATCATCTGCTCACACCAGAGCTTCGAAAGACCATAGTTGTTCGGGGGGCTGATTCTACTTGCTTCAGTTACAACCTTATCAGTTTCATCGTAAACCGCTGCTGTGCTTGCAAAGATAAGTTTATGTGTAGGCTTCAAATTTTGTAGAAGTTTGAGAGTCTTAGATGTGTTGTTCTCGAAGTATTCAAGAGGTAAATACGCGCTAGGTCCCAGTAAGCTACTCGCAGCAAGATGAAAGACAGTTGCTTCGGGATAATCTTTGAATACTTGCCTCGCGGGAGCGCTGGAAAAACAGTCGCCAAGGAACTCATCACAATACTTTGTTCTTGTCTTGTTTGTCATCCAACATTTTAGCGCATCGGGGTCGTTGTCAATTCCGACAACGTAGTAGTCATTTTCTTTTAGGAATTTAGTAAGAACTGAGCCGATATAACCAAACGACCCAGTTACTATAGCTACAGGTTTCATCTCTTCAGATACACCGCATTGATAGATGTCATACGACCAAAGTTTTCAAGCGGATCAACTCGCGTGAAACCATGGTCATTATGTAAAGAATCCCACCAAGGTTCATCCTTTAGTGTAACGTGATATCCTTCATCTGGGAATGTAGCAATACCAACAGTAAAGATACCACCTTGCTTTAGGTGATTATTGATGTTTGTAAGTACTTGAACCAAGTCGGCTTCATGAATGTGTTCAAGCACATCGAATGCCGAAATAACATCAAACTCGATACGATTACCTTCGTCGTCTAGAACTTCAAATGGTTTGGTGATATCAGCAGTGAACAGATTATTCGGAATCTTTGGCCATTCGCCATGTTCATTCTTTCTGCCATAATCACTACCTTCGATACCAACAGCAAGAATATCATTCTTCAAGAACTGAGAAACAAACCCACCACCAGCACAACCAAGATCCATGTAACGCATATCAGGTCCAAACCTACGGATAAGTTCTCTCACATATGCGCCATTTTTAGTATTATCTTGTTTTGTGCCATTAGGAACGATGTGATCATGACTCTCGTAAGCAATCGGGAAATCAGTAACAACTCTAACCATTTTTAATTCTTCTCCTCAATTCAGAACTACTCCAAGTGTGATATCTCGGAATCAAAATAATCTCTATGTTTCGTTCTCTACAAATTTCCATACCAGTGTAAGATCTGAAAGCGTAATCTGAACCTATGAATCTTTTATTGATATTCGCGGTTGATAAAAAATTCACTAGATCTAACTCCGTGTCATACGGAAAGATATCGTTGACAGCATTCAGAGCGCCTAGCTGAATGTGTCTTTCTAAAGTAGACTGCACGGGTTTGTTCTTTTCCGGACGATCAATAGTTGGGTCAGTATGCAACCCAACAACCAAATAGTCACATTGTTTCGCGGCACTATTCAAAAGATGAACGTGACCGGGATGTAGTAGGTCAAATGCGCCGCAAGTGAATCCTACTACCATCAGTTAGTTTCCATAGTAGCCTGACGCTTCAGGAAAGCTCGACGTAGAGACTTCGCGTCAAAATACTTCACAATCAAATCTTCTACGATACGTTCGTCGAATGTCTTACAGCTGAACACATCGAGGTAAATCTCTCGATCCTGATTAGCGAAATGCGCGCAGATATTGCTAGTTTCAATCAGCTGAACAAGGCTGTAGCCTTCCTTGTTACCAGTACCGAATTTAACAATCTGTGGTTCGCCATACGCAACCATGTCAATATCATTGACAAGCTGCTTATTGAAATTGTAGATATTGTCATAGCTGGTCATCTTCTCGATGTCACAACCAGCGGCATCCACGATAGCGTGATAACCCCAGTAACGTTCACTCATTCCATTCATTCCTTCTAGTAAGCACCCTTGACTTCGCAGTAAAAAACAGAATCAATTCGGAAAGAACGCCAACCGTTCTCGCCCAGATCCCAAACTGCGATAACGTCGGGATTTTCTTTATGGAAAGTCTTCTCTTCAGTTTGCTCTTCGAGACTACGCTGGTAGCTCTCCGGTAACATATGTTTCTGAAGAGTGCAACGCATGATGCGATTCTCTCCATTAGCCTTTGTGAAATGAACTTCAAGCACTTGGCTACGAAGATCCTTCAGCAAGGTGTCACGCTGGTACATAATATAGCTCCTAACCGTTCAATTGAATCTGAGAATCATTTATAGAATTCAGATGTTCCCTAAGCTGAGTATAACCCCCAATATACATACCGTCAAGCACTATTATTGGAAAAGACTTAGCTTCCGGGAACTTTTCTAGGATTTGTTCTCTTGAGAAATGTCTACCAAGTTTATGTTCGCTGTAAAGAATTTGTTTGTCCCATAGAGCAATCTTAGCCCTCTGACAATATGGACAATCTTCTTTCGTATATAGCTCGACGAACATCAGCTGATTGTTTCCATAGCAGCCGCGCGAAGAGTAGTATATACAGCGTCTCCGTCGCTCAGACTCCGAAAGTAATTCGAATATTTGTCAACAGCTTCTGTTTCGTGGGTAGCCTGAACCAGACGGAACTGCTTTGCTACAACCGAACCTCTACCTAACTCCCGTGGTGACATCTGCACTTCACCTTCAACAAGATAAAGTTTCGGTTGTCCGATTAAAGCATCAGACCGCTGAACTTGAGATGTTAGAATCGGGCTTGGTAGCGGTTCTGATGGAGGAACCATCAGCGCAGCATCTTGAGTCGATAAAGTCCAGGCTGGTTGCTCGTTCCTTACAACTGTATACGCAGTATTCTGATACGAATTATCAAACATTCCATCGTCTCGTTCGTAATCGAACTCTACAGGCTCGACAACTTCATTAACAGTAGTCTTGTTCTTTGAACCCTTGGGTCTTGGCATAATCTTCTCCTTAATAAAATTCAACAATTTCATCTGCGATTCCATATTTCACAGCTTCTTGGGCACTCAGCCAGACGTCTTCTGGAGGTAAGAGATACTTTCTGACCTCTTTTTCACTCAACCCTGTGCACTTTATATAGTGATCTATAAATCGTCTGGAAATATTGTGGATCTCTTTTGATCTAGCCATCAACTCATGTTCTTTTCCCCAGAAGATCGAGGAGAACTGATGGCTAAGAATACTTGTGTTTTCCGTTATGTAACGATGACCTTTTTTACCAGCGATGAACGCCAGTAGCCCACAGCTTGATATCTCTCCTAGACCGTAAGTGTAAATCGGTATACGAGAGCCTTTCATTACATCAATCAGGCTGAAAGCTGCGGGTAATTCGCCACCAGGAGAGTTGAAAATAATCTTCATGAACTTCGGTGCAGTCTTCATCAAGTTACGTTCGATGATGAACTTGATCGCGTTAGAAGTAGTTTCGTTAGTGAAATCTTGATGGAACAAATAGTAATTATGATCCTCTAGAGTCTTCTTTTCGTCTTTCGTCATATCGATCCTCGCTGTTTACATTATCTCAACTCGCAGAACCATTATTCCGGTACGCTCGAACCCGAGAGCTCTAGCAGAACCAAGAGAAAGATCAAACTCTCTACCTCTTATATATGGTCCTCTGTCATTCACTCTAACTGTTACACTCTGCCCATTATCGGGATTAGTGAATCTTACAATTGTGCCGAATGGTAGAGAGCGGTGGGCGACAGTTAAACCCAGAGGGTTGTATTGTTCACCATTGGCAGTTACTCTACCATGTCTATACCAAGATGCTTTTGCGTTGTACCTTCGTACGATGCGTCGTTCCTTGGCGGCAGCGTTGTTGTCGCTTACCTCTTGAATATGAGCGTTATTAGTTTCAACTGTTGCAACCATAGGGGTTGCTTCAATCGTATCAGCTTGTGGGCTGACAACACGTTCCTCCGTCAAAATGTTTTCACGTGCAATATTGTTATTTTGTGCTGCGCCAGAGATGCAGCATAGTAAAACGCTCAAACTCAAAAGCGCGACTAGTGTGCGCTTTAGCAAAGTTTGATCTCCTAATTTTGATTAACGGGTTAAACCCATTCCCGCAGTATGCGGTCGCGAAAGCATTTGGTATTTATGCTGCCGCCAGACCCTTGTAACGATCCGCAGCAATACTAGCTGCAAAAGCAAAAGGCTTAACCTTCGGCTCGATGTTACAAGTACCTATGATGTAACCGATTGCTTGAGTAACGACGCATGAAGAGCCGTAACGTTCATCGGGGTTGATATCAAGGTGAAGCTCGCAGAATCTGTCTCCAATAGCTTCCTGGAGTTTGTAGTACAGTTCCTGAACCTTGTATGCTTCGTTCATCAACCTAAGTGCTGGTCGACTTACCTTACGATCGTAATCTAGCTCTCTGGTTACTTCGCCAAAGATCCTACAACCGTGTTTGCCATCGATATGAACAACTACGACCGTAGCATAATCAGCATACCACTTTCCCTTGAGCTTGAATCTTTCGGAATCTGATCCGATGTAGATCTTCGATGTTGGCGAGCAGGTTTCGATATAGGCTATTACTTCGTTCATGTTCATATTCATGACACTACTTCTTTCTATTATTTTGCTGCTATCCCAGTAACCTTATTATACTAGATTCCTGGGAGAAGTCAAGCTTTTTTACATGTGATCTGTGAATCTTGCACATGATAAAATCGTTATAATACTTATCAGTTTCGAGAACTGAGCATTGAAACTGGAATTTTGCTTCCCAGTAATTACATTCACCTTTACTCTTACAAAACATTAGAATCTCTCGGGAGAACTTGTCTTCGCCTAGAGCTTCAACATCGGCTATGAGAGTTTTGTTAGAACCCCAATACTTCTTCCAGTCTGACTCGACAAGGATTTTTTTCTTTTTACCCTTGACGATCTTACTCCTTCTGAACTTCAGAAGCTTCTTACCGATGTATTTCTTATTATCAATCAAGTTAGTAATGCAGTAAACGAAACCGACGTAATCATCTAGAACAGTTTCATCTACAGGCTGCGATTCGAAAATCCATGACATAGAGAGGCATCCTTTTAACCCCTCTACTTATATCAAAACATCTCACGCCCACCGTCTGGCCAATCATCTTCTTCGTCTTCGTCGTTTTCGTCGAATTCAATCAAGCCCATTTCTTTGAAGACTTCTTTCAACACCGGATCCGAGCTGTCACATTCGTCTAAGGTGTCGCAGTCATGGTCCGCGAATATTCCGAGAATAATTGAATAGAGTAGTTTACGATCTTCAGGATCGTCTACAATGTTAAAAATGGTTTCCGCAATTTCGTCAAAAATCTTCGATCCTGAACTCCAACCCATTATAATGTCATCCCTTTAAATGTTTCTGTTGATACGTCTTTCTTCACGCCGCCGACAATATAAGATGTAATCTGAGTCTCCTGCGGTGCGACTTGAACCTCACCTCCGCTGATCCACTTTTGTGTCCAGGGCAGAGGATTTGATCCGGTCTTATATAGCGTTGGCAAACCTACAGCCTGCATACGGCGATTTGTAATCCACTCGACGTAATCACAGAGAAGCTGTTTATTCAAACCGATCATAGAACCGTTCTTGAAAAGATATTCAGCCCAAGCTTTCTCCTGCTCGGCAGCAGATTTGAACATCGCCACGCAATCATCACGAGTTTCTTCTTTGATTAACGCAAAATCGGGATCATCCTGAGGAAGAACCTTGAGCAGCTGCTGAGTTCCTGCTAGGTGAAGGTTCTCGTCACGAGCAATCAACTTGATGATCTTCGCATTGCCTTCCATCTTCTTCAATTCAGCGAATGCCCAGGAACAAGCAAAGCTGACGTAAAAACGAATGCCTTCAAGAATATTGACCGAGGTAAGAGCCATCCAGAGCGCACGCTTGTGATGATAAGGCGATGGGGTGTTATGAGCATGCCAATTCAATGCCGCACGTTGATTCAGATCAATCAGATCGTCGTAGTACAAGCTGATATCCTTGGCGCAATCAACAATCTCCTGCATATCAAGGATGTCGTCAAGAACCTTAGACGGATCGCTATAGACATTACGAATGATATGTGTATATGAACGTGAATGAACAGACTCGCTGAACGTCCAGGCGATAATCCAGTTCTCGAGTTCTGGAAGCGAAGCAATAGGGCTGAAAGCTGCCGTTGGCGCGCGACCCTGAACCGAATCAAGAAGAATCTGTCGCTTCAAGTTGCTGGTGAAGATGTGTTGCTCGTTCTTCGTCAAGTCGCGAAAATCCTTGGTATCGCGAGTCAGGTCAACTTCTTCCGGAACCCAGAAGAATCCCATCTGCTGCCGAGTCAGCTTCTCTAGGAACGGATACTTCTGTTTATCAAATCTAGCAATGGTTGGAGCATTATCAAAAAATGCTCTAGCCTTCAGGTGATCCTTCTTGTTGCTAGAATCGAATACGTTGTAAGTCATTTCTATTTTCTTCCGATTGTAATGTTTTTGTCTGCTTTTATATCTCTGTTCGACCAAGTCCAACATTCACCGGTTTCGTTCTGAAAACAAACCCACATCAAATCGTGCTCGATTCCATAATCAATCAAAACATGCGCCAGCCCCTTGCCGAGAGGTGTTACTATTGGCAAGGGTGGATTTAGCTGTATTAGATTTTGCATGCGTCACAATCCTCTTCAACAATAACTCCAGACAAAGGTTTTGGAGTTTCGATGTGTTCGCCAGCGCCGTCAGCAGTATTAAAGTAGTAAAGCTGCTTTCCGCCATAACGATAGAACATCACGATATGTTTGACCAGTTCGGACATAGGTATCTGCTCTTCCTCATAGAACTTTGGATTGTATGAAGTGTTGACAGAGATACCCTGATCGATAAACTTCTGTAGCACAGCGCAAATCTTCAAGTAGCCTTCCGGAGACTTTTGATCCCAGAGCAGGTCATACTTATTCTTCAGCTTTCGGACCTCGGGAACGACTTGCTTCAGGACGCCATCCTTAGATTGCTTGACCGAAACAAGCGAACGCGGAGGCTCAATACCATTGGTTGAATTGCTAACCTGCGCAGAAGTTTCGGCAGGCATCAAAGCCATAAGTGTCGAGTTACGAATACCGTGTTCGCTAACCATTTCGCGAAGCAGGTTCCAATCCATATTATAAACCGGATGTGCTAGTTCGTCAACTTCTTTTTTGTAAGTGTTGATAGGAAACTGACCGTAATGGTAATGAGTTTCCTGAGACAGAGAACATTGCCCACGCTCGCGAGCGAGCTCGACAGATGCCTTGATCAGATAATAAGACCATGCTTCCGCATACTGATGAATCTTTTGAAGACCTTCCTGAGTTATATACTGATAGCTAAGGTCGTTACGAGCAAGCCAGTAAGCAAAATTGACAATACCAACTCCAAGCGGTCTTCTCGACATTGTAGATCTTTTTGCTGCCGCGACCGGATAATCCTGATAATCGAGGAGCTCGTCCAATGCACGGACGATAAGAGAGCAAGGACGTTCAAAATCACTAGGATCACGAATCTTTCCCCAATTGATGGCAGCTAGTGTGCATAAAGATATCTCTCCGTTTTCATCATCAAGGTTATTTAGAGGCTTGGTCGGAAGATCGATCTCACAGCAAAGATTTGACTGCTTGATTGGTGCCTTGAACTTATCAAAAGCACCGTGATCGTTCGCGTGATCAACGTTCATCAGATAGATACGTCCAGTATCTTTTCTCTCTTGAACGAAAGCCGAGAACAGATCAATCGCCGCTACGGTCTTCTTCCTGATATTCGGATTGTTTTCCGCTTCAATATACAGTTCGCGGAAACGATCGTTATCAACAAAGAATGCGTCGTAAAGATCAGGAACATCATTAGGACTGAACAGAGTGATGTTTCCACCAGTCAGAAGTCGCTCATACATCACCTTGTTGAACTGAATACCATAATCAAGATTACGTATACGGTTTTCTTCGGTTCCCTTGTTGTTCTTCAGAACAAGCAGGTCTTCAACCTCTAGATGCCATACAGGATAATAGAGGGTTGCTGCTCCACCACGTACACCGCCCTGTGAACATGACTTGACTGCTGCTTGGAAAAGCTTGTAGAAAGGAATGACCCCAGTATGAGAAGCATCGCCGTTCCGAATAGCGCTCCCAATAGCACGAATCCTACCTGCGCCAATACCGATGCCGGCTTTCTGCGAGACATACTTGACAATCGAGCTCGTTGTTGCATTGATTGAATCTAACGAATCATCTGTTTCAATTAGTACACAAGAAGAAAATTGGCGCTGGGGTGTTCGTAGACCAGCCATGATAGGTGTAGGCAGGGAAATCTCGAACGTAGATACTGCATCGTAAAATTCCTTTACATATTTCAGACGAGTTTCTTTAGGATAGCGACGGAAAAGGGTCATCGCGATAAGCATGATTGCCATCTGTGGAGTTTCATAGAACTCACCAGTGACACGGTTCTTTACAAGGTACTTACCACGAAATTGTTCCATACCAGCGTAGACAATATCAAAATCACGATCGTGATCGATTTGCTTGTTGAGCCAATGTAGATCCTCTACTGTGTAGAGATCGCGGATTTCCTTATCATAATATTCCTTTTCAACAATATTGTCAACGTGAATACCAAAATGAATAGGATCGGGTTGACCATACACTTCCTTGCGTAGATTGTAGTTGATCAAACGAGAAGCAACATACTGATAGTTTGGATACTCTTCTGAAATCAATTCAGAAGCTGCCTTGATCAGAGTTTCATGAATATCTGTAGATTTTATCTTATCGTAGAACTGAACTCGAGACTTCAATTCGATTTCGCTGGCAGAAACGTTATTAAGATCTTCGCAAGCCCAGGCTACGACACGATGGAACTTGTTTAGATCTAATGGCTCAAGCTTGCCGTCTCTTTTTGTTACTCTGATCATGTATTATTATCTTTCTGTTAGAAACTTGAAAAGAAAAGTCAGCTCATTCCAAGCAGACTCAGCTACTTTCCTATGCTCCTTCTGTGTGCCATTTTCCATACGCAGCTCGCAATAATGAATCCAGGAACGAAGAGTGCCGTTCATATACATACGAGAACGAGTCAAACCTTCGGGGAGTACTGCTCGGGCTTGTTCTTTAGCAATGCCGTTTTCGATCGCCCATTCGTATGCATATCTAGTCATTACAATAATGTCTTCTTGCAAATGATCCCAGTTGTTTTTCAACTCGCTGTTATCAGTTTCAATACTGTTCTGACGGTTCTTCGTGTCCTGAAGTCTTGTTTCTCGAGTTACGAACCCAAGATCCTTTGTAGGATCAGCATACCGTTGTGAAAATTCTTGAAACGAGAATGAACGATGACGTAGAATCTGTCGAGCAATGTCACGAGTGGTATCTATCTCCATAACTACGTTAACCATCTCGAAAATCGAGAAGTGTTTGTTCTTGATACAATATCTAAGCAGCTTTTCTGATGTCTCTATGTTCATCTGGTTTGATGGATTAGAGACTCGTGCCGCGTAGGCAATAAACTTATCCGCCGTATCAACCCCATCAATCAGAGGGTTAGTGATTGCTACTATCTTTGCTGTGTTCATTTAGGGAATAACCTCCAAGCTTTAACCCAAGTGCGATGCATTTCATCTTCCTTTACAATCTCTTCAGCCAACTCTTTTGAATGTGTCGTACAGACAACACACTTGAAATCTGATTGATCTTGAGCAATCGACCAATATTCTAGGATAACATACTCAACTGCCCATTCAAGACCTTTCGGCGGTTGTCGGTAATAAACGAGACGACCCATTACGCTTTGCTCCACATGTTCAATGCCAGCTTGGCTCGCAGGTCATTGTACGTATGAGTGTCAATAATATATCGAACAAAATCAGTACTGAGACCTGCCAAGATCATGTCATTCACATCCTTATGCTCAAGGTTAGATGGCCAGATACATACATTATACCCGTTAATGATAGCCTTGTCAAGCTTTTTCTTTGTGGTAACTGATCTTGGCTCGTTATCGTAAACAACAACCAGATTCTTCTTAGGAAGATCTTTCACTGTTGAAACAAGATCGCCACCAGCAGTAGCAATGCTGTTTGACACAAACATTGAATCAATCGGACCCTCGAATACGTATGTTTTCTTATTGAAGTCGACTGAGTCTAGACCATACACCTTGGGTGTTGTTTCATCGTTGACAATAGTTATATAGCGCGTCTTGCTTTTACCACCAAGAGCTCGACCCTGAAACGCATGCATATTCTTTTCTGTATCAAAGAACGGAATCATCAGCCTAGGTTCGTCATAGAGCAAAGAAACGTCATCAAACTTACCTGGAATGATCTCGTTCGCCCAAGTAAAGAACTTAGGGCAAAAGAACATCTTTGCGTGATATGGATTGGGGATTTGACGGTTTGATACAAAAATTTTACAAGGATGATCAGCGCTCAGCTGACTTACCTTTTTCAAACTCTTCAGAGGACCAGACTTTAAAAATACTGGCTTCTTCATCTTCTCAATGAAATCTTCGAGATCTTTCTGCTGAGGAGACTTCTCATGTTTTAGTTTTTCAAGACTGAACTCAGAATACAGCTGAAAATCTAGGTTCTTCAGAAAGTTGTTAAAATTGTAAGTTATCTCACAATTGTGACAATGAAACATTGTGTTACCTTTTTTGGTATACACATAGCCGCGAGCTCTCTTCCTGTCTGACTCAGAGTCGCCACAGAATGGGCAGGAAAAGCAGTAAAGTGTTGATGACTTACGCTTGTAGTTTCGAAGTCGATTTGATACTAAACCGATGTACTTTGTTTCTAACCAGTGCATTTCCCATATCCATCATCATCACATTACTGATTATACCGGAATTCTGGAAAAAAGCAAGAACTATTTTAGTGCAAAAACTTATTCAACAATATAGGAGCTGCCCAACTTACTACCGTAGCAGCGCCGACAGCCATCCACATCGTTTTTTGAATCGCTTCGATTTTGACGTTCTGTTCAATGTGTTGCTTTGTAGAGCTTTCGCGAAGCATATTTGTTTCGGTTCTAATCGTGCTGTAAACATCTTTCAAAATGTTATCAACTTCGGTTCTACGTTTGTCTATTGAAGCAGCAATGTTATCCGCGTTTTTTTCTTGTTGAATGATTCTGTGTTCGTGGACAGCAAGCATTTTTGAAAGATCAGAAGCGACGATCGCTAATCTTGAAATTGCGTCGTCAATTTTGTCTATACGGTCTTCTGACATTATTTTATCAACTTTCTTTTGAATAGTGGAAAAAGCTGGCGAAGTTTTTTTTTCTTCGGTTTACCAGGCGGTTCGCCTTCTTTACCAACACCAAGCGCAGCGTTACTACCACTTCCTACATTATTGAATGCTGGAACCGATGCCGTATCTTCTTCGATCTTTTTATCCATTATTGATTTTCCGTAATGCTGAAACTATAATGATGTCAAGCGGGATTCCATCAGTGTAGACTTTCTTGTGTTCACCAACATTATTTATAACTTCAGGTAATGCATTGATCATAATCAAAAAGGGTTTGATGTGATGAAACTGTTTCTCAGCTTTTAGAAACAGAATCTTAGCAAGATGAACATTGAAACAATTGTGGAGAGTGATGACGTGATTGAGAATCAACCGCTCTTTCAACTCTCCAGTTTCTTTGTATCTTGTAATCAACTTCTTGATGTACTTTATTCTGTCAAGATCTTCCATAAACTCGTCTGTAGAAGTCATACCAGGATTATCATACACTTTCGCGCAGTAAATCAAAAAGTTCTCATCAGTCAAATGTTCATTCATTAGGTAGTTTCATAGATGCCGGAAATATCAAAATGTGATGTATTACCTGTAAACCAACCTACAGGTGTTGTGTTTTTCCAGGCGAGATCTGTTGTTGATCCGGTGTAATATAGCCCTAAAACGGAAGCATTGGACGTCACATCAACAATTCCACCAATATGGTATATTGAAGCAGTATTTACGTTATGAAGTGAACCGCCTCTAATTGAAATTGTCGCAATAGAAGGAAATGGAAGAGTAATTTGATATTGACCGCTACCGTCAGCAAATGAGGACACGTTAGCGTAATTCACGTATATGCGGAAATAGCAAAGCTTTCCCGTTTTGATATAATTTCCGGTTTGTGTCATTCCAACAAGAACGTTACCAGTGTTGGTTACAAAATTTGGACTGAATGATGCAGTTGATGTAGTAAACGCCGTATTTTGGGTTGTATTATCGTTAAATCTGATGCTTGTATTTACAGTCAAATTATCGGCAACGATTGATTGACTGTAATCAATACCGTTTAACGATGTGCCGGTAACAGTTGTATTAGTTTTGTCATATACAGAATGAAGAATGGAATAAAATCCGCCCAAACTCATTCTTGCCACATTTGTTAAACTAGGTATCAACACTTGGGAATTATTTAACGTCAGCACAGAGCCGGCACTCTGAGTTATTGCATTCGCTGTATTAGCTGCGGCATAAACAATGGTGTCGGAAATTTGCAATGTTCCGGCAGCTAAATTCGTCGGACCCATAGTAACAACTGCTTTAGCCAAAACTGCGGCAGAAGCGTTATTTACAACAACAGTACCATAATTACCGCCAATCATGACCATTGTGCCGCTACCGCTGATATTCAACGAAGCCGATGATAAATCACAACCTCTAAAATTTACATAAGCGTTTGACGTTTTTGTTGCCGCTGTTGATACAGTGCAGCCAATAATATCAACTGATCCTACTGACGAATTTGCTGTAATAACAAGGTTGGTCATTTTCAGACCATCGATAGTGCAACCGGTAGCAAGAGTTAAAGTACCGGTGAGCGTTGTATTTTTACCTATTAATTCGTGTGTAGTTAAAACGGTATATTGAGTGTTAATTGTTACATTTTCTGGATAATCACCCGCATGTAGAATAATTGTTTTTCTTTGACCGGCAGCTGTAGTTTCGAAAGCGGCAGCAGCTAATACTTGCGCTCGCGCAATTGTCTTAACAGGATCTCCAATAGTTCCGTTACCGCTGTCATCAAGCGCGACAGGACTTACGTGAATTTCTGAACTGTATCCCGTGATATAAGGACTTACGGCGTCTAAAGCGTTACTGTACGTAATTTGTTTCGTTGTTTCGTTGTACTGCAAAACTCTTTTGGTGGCATACGCAGAAGTCGCGCCGTTTTGAGATAAAATGTAATTGTTTACAGAAAGGCTAGCATTGATTATTACATTTGCGCTGTGGGTGTGAACACCACTGATTGTATACGCGCCTGCAGTGTTAACATAAGAGGTTGATACAACCCCGCCTAGATATGTCGCGTTATTAGCCGTTAAGTTATTAGCAAAATTGGCTACGGTAATCGTTTTTGTATTAGCTGCACTCGATGGATTCGATAAGATAACTACCCTGTCATTTGCAGACAGGGTAGTTGTTACCGCTAACTCACTTACTTTTTTAGCGTCATTTGCCACAGTTAAACACTCCTAGATTTTAGTAGTATTTATTATGACTCGTGGAATACGATATCGTCGTTACCGTCAGCTGTTGTTGCCGGAGTACCATAAGCGGCAGTCTGCGCACCAAGTGAACCCATGGCTACAAGAGTTTCGTAGTGAACACGACCAGCGCGACCGCCAGTACCTTCTCTTCTTAGAACCCAACCAGCATGTGCAACACCACCATTCTTTGCTCCGCGCGCGATAACAATACCAGTTGCTGTATCACCGGTCAATGTATGGGTTTCGCCAGCTACTGCAACAGTCGTTGCGATATCCACGTTTGCACCACCAAGAGTTGTTGACAGAGCAAGAGCAGTAGTGTTAGCAAACGTTACGTAGTAAAAAGTATTACCCGTCAGATTAGGAATAGCTGTATTACCAGCTGGTACACCATAATACAGTCTGTCGCCAGCCTGGAAGCGAGAGTTGGCTGTCGCCAGAAGTATAGTGTCTGTCGTATTGCTTACGCCAGTTGTGTTAGCTGTAATATTTAGAGCAGATGGTGCTGAGATAGCAATTGTCGGATCGTTGATATATCCAGTACCGTTCGCAGTGATATTGATTGCAGTGATCTTACCACCGTAACCGGCAGTTGTATTAGCAAATGCGTTTGCAGCTGCAGATGATCCGCCGTTTGTTACGGTGAAAGTTACAGTTGCGTTTGCGCTGTAACCAGTTCCGCCATATGTTACTCTAGCAAGACCAATTGGTCCGCTGTTGAATCCCATTTCAGTTGCGTCAACACCAAATACGCCGACAGCCTGACCTGTCAAGAATGCATTTGGTGTTGTGTTTATATACATCTGAGAGTCGACGTTCGCGCGTGATCCAGAAGTGTTAGCTAAGTGAGCATTGGCGCTACCGCCAAGTTTTACAGCTGTGTAGGTGCCGATAGGCGCACCGTTTGATGACTCGACGTTCGCTAATGCTGTAACAGCTTTGTCGTTTCTACCCCATAGTGGCATTTTTTTACTCCTTGATGCAGGTTTTTTCTATTTATAAGTTTTTGTTATTAGAAGTGTTTGCTCATAGCTGATCTCATTGAATCGCGATTTGCATGCAGTTTGTTAGCGAAATCGTCTTTCTCTTGAGTTGTTTTCATGGAGTTATGAACAGCAACCATATGTCTGGCTAGATGTCTACTGACTTTGGTTTTTGAATCATCTTTATGTTCAAAATGGGGCTCTCTACCTTCAATAGAATGAGAGATCTTTTCAAGCTGCTGCATTGGATGCTTGTGAGTATCGTCAACTTCAGCTTCCTTACCAGCTGGTAGAGGATTCTTTCTTGGGCGACCGCGACCTTCCTCGAGCTCAACTTCTTCCTTGTGAAGTTTGATCTGTGACTTGGGAAGTGTTACAGAATTGGATCTATTGTTGTAGTCGACAATATATTTCTTTTCAGACTTTTTGTGTAGACCATGATCTATCTCACCTACGTTACCAATAACTCCGTGATAATCTTTGCCCGGAGCATGTACCTTTACTCTAGAGCCTATCTTGATAGCCTCCTCGAGATCAACTTCTTCCTCGGTCAGCTTGTCAACTGCCTTGTCTATTCCTCTAGCTCTATTGGAAGATTTTTTAGAAAAATATCTGCGATCATCTGAAGTATATCCTGGTTTGTTCAAGGCATCGCTATAACCCTGACGATTTTTTACCAACGAATCCTTAGCTTTTTTTACGTACGAACCAAGAGTTGACTTCTCCAGCTCATCAAGCTCTTCAACTTCTTCTTTAGCAAGACGGTCGGCTGCTTTAACAATACCCGTTTGACGATTTTGCATTTTATTTAATATTTTATCTCTAGCGTCTGGGTGCGTTTTTGTGATTTGACCAAGATGTTCTAAATCTCTAGGAGAACCAGAACTTGTCGCAGCTTTCTTGACATACGAAGCAAGAGTTGACCTCTTCAGCTCATCAAGTTGGTCAACTTCTTCCTTACGAAGCTTCTTCTCATCAGAGATCGTATAATCAGCTGTTGAGTTCTTTGTATTGAAACCGCTCTGGTCCTGATTAGCTCCGCGAGTTGGAGCTGAGGTTACAGTTGGCTTGGCTTCGGCTAGCTCGGCAGCAATGGCTTCAATGCGTTCAATCTCTTCAGCTGAGAACTCAACTTCTTCTTCCTTAACTACACCACGACCGACTAACACATCCTTGTGCGTGATCTTGTCCTTTGGTGAAGCGAGAGCAGCAAGCTTCTTTTCTTTTTCAGTTTTAGGTTCAGTTTCGGACTTTGTTTCTTCCTTTACTGCCTTCTTCTTGCCCTTGGCTGCGGCATCATCATCATTTTGCTTGTCATCTGTTTCCGGATCAACGTCAACAACAGTCTTACCACCTGTCATCTTCTTTGGATCCTTTTCGTCTTCGTCTTTCTTTTCAACGATTTGACGAACTGCGTCGATAAGGCTCTTAGGAAGCCCAAAGTTTGGTACTGACATAGTTGGTTTTTCCTCTATAATTTTTTTAATTGATCCGGTTTTACTCAAAGTGGATTTTTCTGATGTAGGTTTGGCGCCATCCATACGAGCAACATTCTCGATCTTTTCGCGCTTCTCTGTATTGGTTTCTTCACCCAGAGTGTCAACCTTCTTCCCATCAACATACAGATTGTGTCTGATCTTTCTGGTTGGGTTCAGCTTTGTGATAGTCTCATGCTTCTTTCTGGCTTCTTCTTCCGAAGCGTGATAGCTCTTTGCATCGTGCATTCCGCTCTCGCTTCCATCCTTCTTGAGAGAAACAAGCACAGCTGATTTTTTTGCGTCCGAAACAGCAGATCTTTGTTTTCTAATATCGCTGGCAGCGTTCTTCCAACCCTTGATTGCTTCTTCGAGCTTATGTTCAATCACTGCTCTGTGTTTTGGACGTTCGACCTTGATGCCTCTTTTAGCAAGTTCTTTTCTTGCTTTCAATTCGTTATCAATCTGATCAGCAAAACCTGGGTGACTGTATGTCAGTTTTTTATTATTCGGATTGGTGATACTGGCGTGAGCTCTTTGATGAATACCTCTGATGGTTTCGGTATCAACATTAGGTCCGATATTAGCTTCAACAACCGTATCTTCGTGTAAACCTTTGTATTCAATAGACTTCACACTATGAACACCGAAGTTTTTTGCAGCGTAACGAGTGGCTTTATCTCTTGCTGTTCTTGTATCATGCGCCGGAACTGTCAGCTTGATTTTAGTTCCCTTGGGCTTGGCACCAATAGGTTCAACAGTATTATCATCAACCATTTTACCAAGTCTCGTATCATCCGCATGTAGATGAACGTGAAACACATGTTTGGATTCGGTCATAGTTTCTTCTTTCAGAGAATGTTGATGTTGTTGAACAAAATATTCTGCCGCATCTTTTGAATTGTTATGGTATCTGTTATGCCTATTAAATTGTAGACCGTTCGCGTCGCTATGAATAGTGTATTTTGTAATATCTTTTCTAGACGCAACGTAACGTTTACCGGGAATTTTAGTGTCTTTATAAGCACTGAAAGGTTCTAGCGTAGCTACTTTTTTGCCTTTATGATGGATATCGTAAGTCGGCTTACCATCCGGATGAGCGGTAGTTGATTTCTTGCCAGTCTTTACTAATTTATAATCGGGGTGTATTTCTTCCTGTAATTCTTCTTTAGACATCTTCATCGTTTCCTTTTGGCGCTGTTTAGCTTCTCTATTACGTTTTTCAACTTCATCTTGGCGGTTATCCGCTCTGTCGGCAGAAGCTTCTTTAGCTGCGCGTTCACGATCGTGAACTCTATTGGCTCCGATGTTCAAACCGCTTTTATCGTTTGAAGATGACGTGTCTCTGAAAGAAGATCCACCAGAACCAACTGTTTTACCTTGGCTTACAATGCCTTCTAGGATAGACTTGATGTCTCTCATTTACCTGTGGCTTTCAACATCCAAGAATGTTTTGCGTGAATATCAATACGATCCTGTAGAAAGTTAGAAAGACCAGGCTTATTTTCTTTTTCAGCCAGAACGTATGCCTTTGTCAATTCCGCGATAACCTTCTGATTATCTGATTCCAACTCAGAGAACATTGCTCTTGCATTTGGAATATTGATTTGATCATCGACAACCGAAAGCTGGGAAAAACGACCGAGACTACCAGGAGCGTAAGCATCAAGTGCTCTAATGTGTTCAGCAATAGCATCTACAGCCTCCCAAACTTCGTTATACAGTCCATCAAGAAAAGAATGATACTGAGGAAAGTTAGGACCCTCAATATTCCAATGAAAATTGTGAGCCTTCAGATAAAAAGCGAAAGAGGACGCTAGGACCACTTTCATTTGCTGAACAAGCTGATCCATTACTTCTTTGCCTTTTTACCGATTATCTTGGTTTTTACAGATTCGATCTCAGCAACTACAGCTTCTTCGATTTTCTTCTCGACTTCTACAACTACTTCTTCCGCTTTTTTTTCGATGGTATCTACAACTTGAGCCGCAGCAGCTGCAGTTTTTTCTTCAAAAGCTTGAAGATCTCTTTTTGCAAGATCCCAAACTGCACTATCTTTCGCGATAATAGCAGCTTCTTTCTTCAGAAACCATCTCTTTCCAAACCAAACAAGACCACCTACGATAATAACAATTCCAAGAAATTCCATTTTATCCTCCATTTCCGCCACCACCGGAGCTTCCGCTTTTTCCGGGTGGATGTTTTTCTATTTTACCTGATACCATTCTAATCGCCACCATTGGCGTAGAAACTTCTTTACGTTTACCAGTTGTTCCAGCCGGAACACTCAGTTCGTTTAGTCTGAATACATGCGTCACATATGATCTGTTCTTACTAGCTCTACTCTTTTGTTCGCGATCGCGACTACCAGACTGCGAAGCCAGTTTGAAATGACCTTTCTTAACCAAGTTGTGAGCTGCTTCCAACTCTCTGTTTTTTCTTGGGTTGTGACTTATTTCATGAGTCACTGATACCATTTTTTGTGGATGACCGTGAGCTCGATTGAACAAATCTTTTTCTGTTTTACTTAGTGATGCTTCATTCAAATATTGTTTGAAACTCAACATTTCCAGGCTCTTCTTGACCAGTAGTTCGCGCTTGTTTTTTTATTCAGGTTGCCTTGACCACCTGAACGAGCGCAATACGAACGTTTGCGTGCTGGAATATTCTTCTTGATACTAAGATTTTTATCGCCGAAGTTTACCTTTACGACGTTGCCTTTTTCGTTCTTAACGTAAACTTTTGACTTCTTTACGTCGCCAGCCATCGGCTTGTTGAGAGTAACCTGATGACCCTGATATTCGGCTTCTGTGACCGGAGGCTTCTTACCGCAAGTGCAATTACCATTACACTCATAGAGAACTTCCTCGATAACTTTTTTTACAATTCTGTGTGTTGACTGTCCTGGAGTGTCTTTCTTATAAGTGTCAACCAATTCTTTAGAACCTTCGAATCTAGAAGATGGCTTCATTTTATTTTTTGAATGAACCTCAGCATCTTCTTTCATATCTTTTGGTTTCTTGCCAGCCTTTTTCATAGAGATAGCAATAGCTGCTTGTTGCGCTGGCGAAACTGCTTCTGGAACGCAATCAGGAACCATTCTGTTTCCTTTCTTCTTCATGCCAACTTTCTTGTATCCGTCCCAGCATGCCTCGTCGACGCTATCTTCTTTCATTGCAGCCATATTGTCAACAAGATTTGGATATGGGCGACCAGCTGCTCGCGCGCGTGCTTTCGCGCTCTTGACTTGAGAGCTTGACATACTTTTCCCTTTAGACGGGACTTCGTGATTCCAAGGTTTGTCTGACATTGATGGCTCCAGTTTTGATGTATTTATAAAAAACGATTGGCTATAGTTTTTGCGCTCTAACGAGATTTCAATCTCTGAAACACTCTGCTCAGTAAATCGTCGGTCTCTTCGGCTACAGTCGTTTTTTGTTTGACAGCTTTCGGTTTTCTAACTGGTTTCTTCATAGCTTTCATACGTTGTCTGCGCTCAACCTCAGCGCGAGCTTTTACTCCAATTGGGTCATTACGTTTAGCGTAACGTGATAGTGATATACCGGAAGTCTCGGGTCCAATCTGAATGTCCATACCTTTACGAACATCATTGAACATCTCGCGCGCATGCTCGGGATGGACGTGAGGAGGAATACCTTTCTTGAACTCACCGAATCTGTTTGTTATAGCGTGGGCGCGCATCTTTGATGCAGACATACCTGCAACACCCTCAGCATCCGGATCGCGTTCGCCAGCTGAAACAACGTCAATCTTTTTGAAATTGAACTCTCCGTTCGGACCGTTATATCTATCTAACAGCTTCTTATATTCATCGACACGGTCAGAACCAGCAACCATGGTCGCATGAGTCACGCCTTGTTTATAAAGCTTCTTCAGCTGTTCGATGAAAGTCGGAGCATCGTCATCTGCCGCAGTGATATTAGCTCCTGGGAAAAATCTTTTGGCGTGTTTCAGTTTCTGCTCGGGAGTCAGAGGATTCTTCTCTGGATCCTGCGAGCTAGAGATAACGATAGAATGACCTGCTTTCTTAGCAGCTGCTAGTTCCCTGACTTTATCAACCAGAGCGCCGTGACCGACGGTAGGAGGATTCATTCTACCAAAAGCGAACACATGTTCCTTATCGCCTTCTTCTGTCGGAGTGGCGTCCGGTTCGCCTTTACCTCTGTTGTTAGCGAAATTGAGTCTGCTGAACTCTGCTCTATCAACCAGCTTCGTAGGTTTACCGTCTCTGATTGAAACAAACCCTTCAGGCTTGACCTGTTTACCGCCGACCGTGTTTTCAAACTCTGTAGGGTTGCCTAGAGCTTTTACCAGAATGTCTTTTGCGGCTTGTAGATGATGATGGAGATCGAAAGCTGACTTGTATTTTTCTTCGTTTGTTTTCAGGTCGTCTATGAGTTCGTTATATGCGCCAGCTTTCTTTTCTTTGGCTGCTTCTGTCTTCAGTTTCTCTGTTTCTTTGTTTCGTTTGTCTTCAAGAAACTTCATGTAATCTTTTACGTTTGGTGTAGTTCCGTCTCTAACGGTTTGATTGATGTATGGTTTGATGAATGTATCGTGTTTGCTTAGAGATTCTAGAATGTCAGTACCGGTATTTCTGTATGCTTCATCCGCAGCTTCTCTATGTTTAGCGTATTCAGCTTGCATAGCTTTAGTGTATTTTGACTTGCTCGTATCGTTGACTTCTGGATTGACTAGGTTTACGTCTGGGTCTTGTTTGAACTTTGAATGATCAACATCGAATCCTGCCTTCATATCGGCAAGATTTTTTCCTTTGTATTTCGTATGAACAACAAATCCTATCTGAGAAGCTGCTATCTTTCTACCTTGTGCGCTGTCTTTATCGGCTGAATATGTAATCGTGTTGGGGGCAAACTTGTATTTGTCGTTTTCATCTTGAACATCTGGTTTCTCGTAAAGAAAATCGCCTTGATATACACCACCTTCTTTCGGCATAACTTTTTGAAGATGCGCAAGAGCCACTTTCAACTTAGCAACAAGACCAGGAGCATGACCGTGGTTCTGCTCGATATCTTTATCTGTGTAGTTGATTTTTGGATTTTTGTTGAATGCTGACTTCGAGGCTACAAAAAACTTACCATTCTCTGGATTGATACCGAACACAATTGAAGGCGAACCGTCATACTTTGTTGTGATCTTAGACTTAGATTTACCGCCAGTAAGAAGGCTGTGAAGATCATCTAGGTTGTCGGCAGCATGCGCAACACCCGCATCTCCTCCATGAATGATATGATCCTCAGCATGTTCAAGATGTTTTAGTTTGTCAACATCGAGAGATTCAACTAGGAATGTAGAGAATGTTAACATTACATGAACGCTCTAAGGATTGGATCTGTAGATAACTTTCTAACGTCAATTTGTGATTTACTACCCGACGATAATGGGCAAAGATTGTATGGCGATTTCGATATTCCATAAAACTGTAAAGTCATAACAAACTGATAGTCTCCACCGCCTTTGTATTGACAACGAACTCTTATTTTGCATTTTGCGGCATTTGAAAAATCTGGTATTGATGTCAAACCTTGTTTAGTGAGAGTACTACTCAATTTTAAAGGGTCAGAGCCGTTCAACAAATAAAATCCGTGAGTTCCGACATTTATGTAATGACATTTCTTTTCATTATAATAATCAGAAACTGCTTTACCGCCGACATCGATATGAATTTCGTTGTCTTTTCCAAATTGTTTTAGATCATAGGTATAAGCTTCTCTTTTATCTTTGAAACCTGGAGCTACAATTTTTGCACCAGCTGCGTTATTTTGCAAAGCGGGGGTTTTACCTCTCCAGTTCCTTCCTGCAGCACCAGAAGTATTCATTTCTCTGAGCAAATTGCTTTTTTTTGCTAAAGCATACATGAATTCTTTTTCTGGATCACCTGTGTAATCGCCAAAAGACCATTTTCCATTGTAATATTTCATAACAAGACTACCAGCAGCAGTTTGTGAAATCTTCAGCTCACAACCTGCAGTTGTATTTCCTTTTTTTATAGTCAAATCTGGTTTGTCGTGTGAAGCTCCGGCAGTTCCGCCAGTGCTTATATTGTATTTTCCTAGAGCTTCGTATGCGTTCTCTTCGTAAAGAAATCCCTCTTGCGCCGCCATATCAATCCCTAACTAGTTGTGTCATTTCAACTATTTATAAACAAAAAAGGGTTGGACCTTCCGATCCAACCCCTCTTTTTTCGCAGTAATGTCGGGCGGAACCCCACCGTGCTCCCGACTGTTCCTTCGGTATTACCCTCTGTGCCTCATTGCGTCTAGATTCGCATAGAACTGCCTTGATTTTATTTAGTCGAAATACGCGACTTTTTTTTCGGTTCAACAAAATATTTTTCAAGCATGAATGCTGGAGTCCAGCCATCAAACCCATACCCACGATTGAAATTGGTCTTAGCAACTTGAGCATCTTGAACCGTGAGATAAGTTCCAATGACTTGTTCAGTTCGAGTTTCTAGTAGATCCCAAGCCTCACCGCTCTTCATAATCTTGTAATTCATCATGCAAATCCTTCAAAATCTTTCTTACCAAACTTAGACTTCTTTTTATAGAAATCGCTATCACGTTCGCCGAAGTCAGTTTTGTCCATTACCGGTCGATCGTCAACCAACCCTTCCTGAGCATCCTGTTCAACATCGAACAATTTCATCTTAGACCGATCGATACCAATAACAAACCTACGATACGATGCAGGATCGTTGTATCGATTCTTCAGCTGCTTGACCATAATCTGACCGAGACCTTCTAGTTCCTCGGACGTAATAAGAGCAAACATGAAGTCAGCCGTCGCCGGAAGACCAAACGACTCGGAAGTATCTTCAAGACCCACGTCGCTGTTACCGAAACCAGAACGAGTGGTCTGGGTTGCAGAAACGATTGGAACATTGAACTCAACTGCCAAGCCACGAAGCTCCTCAGCAATCGCCTTCACATACATGTAGGAGTTGACGTTGTTGCCGTACTTCATTCTAGACGAAGCGCAGATGTTCAGATAGTCGATGTAGATTATCTCTGGGCTAAAGTTCTTTTTCAGCTTCAACTCATTGATCAGGTGACGGAAGTTAGCTGAACCAGCTGCAGCTGTAGGATACTCCTTGATGATCAACTTACCAGTCGTCTTGTTCTTTACGCGTTCAAGCTTCCGGTCATAGGTTTCCTTGTTCATCTCACAGAGCTCATCCATGCTAACATTCATGAGATTAGCGTCAATACGCTCGGCGATGCGTTCCTCAGCCATTTCCATAGTGATATACAGAACGTTCTTGCCATCAAGCAGATTGCCAGCCGCGCAGTGACACATGAACAAAGACTTACCCACACCCGTTCCCGCGAGCGCGATGTTTAGTGTCTTGTTCGGCAGACCGCCCTTAGTGATACGGTTGAAGTAGTCTAGGTTGAATGGAACCTTAGATTCCTTGCGGTGATAAAACTCGTAGCGAGAGTCAGCATCATCAAGGAAGTTGTGACCGATGTTTGTATCAAAACTAATTCCCAAAGCATCAGAAAGGATCTGAGGAATGCTACCCTTATCCTTCTTCTGATCCTTGTTATCTAGAATCTGAATGGATTGCATGATCGCGTTATAGACCGAACGTTCCTGAACGAACTTCTCGGTCTTATCAACAATCCACTCAAGCTCGGTTTTAGGGTCGTAGTCTAGAACCTCTATGTTACTGACGATAGTCTTGACCTGATCATCGTTGATCCCATTCATACTAACGAGATCGATAGCGAGAGCTTCCTTGGTTGGAAAGCGATTATACTTCAGTACATAACCTTCAATGAGCTCGAAAAGAACCTTATCATCACGGTCTTGAAAATGCTCCTTCTTTAGGAATGGGATAACCTTTCTACCATAGTCCTCACGAAAGACTAGGTTACCGAATATGACTTGTTCAAAACTGCTCAATCGTTACTCCCTTCTAATTTTAGAATACCCAACACGTAATTCTCTGACATATCCTCCGCGTATCGCAGAGTATGATCAACCACTTCTCTGGTTCCCATCAGAACGTCATTCTCGTAGAACTCCACGAGAAAACCTTTGTCCATTTTGTAAATCGTCGAGTGTCGGACATTTCCAGTCTCGCTGGAAATAGTGTTTTTGATACATTCATTCTTCATCGCGAATCATCTCTCCTTGTCCAAGCGAATACTTTTCCTTGATCCATTCTGCGAACCTAGTCTCTTCAAGGATTGCCTTCCAGAAGTCACTGTTATCAATGATGTCAGCCGCACGATAGTTCTTACCCATGATCTCACCAGTTTCCTGATCAACACGTGCATACCAGCCTTGCTTTGGCTTTACAATGAATTGACCCTCTAGAGCCAGGTCAAGCATACCAGACCACCTATTGATACCCGAATCAAAACTGACAGTGATAGGAATCTTAGATTTCTCCTTGAGGTAGCGAGACTTCTCAATGTTAATAACAAAGTGATAGCCAAGAAGCTCCTTGTCATCCTTGTCCTGCTGACGACCAATGATCCAGATGTTGTCAGCTGAGTAGTAGATGCCAGTTCCACCGCTGACGACTGCCTTAGAATACATCTCCTGGGTCATATAGACGTGATTGACCACGACCATAGGAATGTCCTTGAGAGTCAGGTGAGGAGTGACCATACGGAACAGAGACTTCAGCTGCTTCGCGCGAGTCATGTCAGCAGCAGAGCTCTGCTTCATCGCATCCTCAACTTCCTTCTTCGAAGCCAGGTTACCGACCGAGTCAATGATGATCATGATCTTATCATTACGCTTGATCTCACTCAGCTGATGCATCACATCAAACTTGAGCTGCTCGATATCAGTGATGGGTGTATGGACCACGGAATCTAGTGGTACGCCGAATGAGGTGAAGTAAGATTCTGGCGTACCGAATTCTGAGTCGTAGAATAGGATGATACCATCCGGATTCGCTTTCAAAAATGCAGAAGCCAGCAGCAAGCTAAATGCGGTCTTGAAGTGTTTTGATGGCGCAGCAAGAACCGTAAGCCCAGGAGTCAATCCGCCATCAATCCTACCGGAAAGAGCGACGTTGATCATAGGAACTCGAGTAGGAATCATATCCTTCTTGCCGAAAATCTTTGAATCGGTCAAAGTTGCAGTAAAATCAATGGTGCTGTTTTTTATCAGGCGTTCTCGTAGTGACATATGTTTCTCCTTATTGGAACTTCATTATACCGTCAAAGGCAAGATTAGTCAAGCAGTTTATCCATCTTCTTGATGAACGCATCAACACTCTTGATACGATCCTTACCTGGCCACTGAATGATATCTTTCTCTGGATTCTTCTTCAGATTCAAAAGCAAAGGCATGATCATATCTCGAAGCTGTTTGAGCTTCTCTTGATCAACAACTCTTTCTACCTTAGTGAAATCATCTTCGTTCGCAAACGTGAAGCCAAAATCGTGTTCTTGTTCAGCCATTTTCTTTCTCTTTTCTTGCTCTTTTTTTGCCGCGTCTAAAATAGACGGGTGATGATTTTCGCACTGCGGGATACACTCTCGGTATAGACCACACGGACACCCGCCACCATAGTCATACTTCGCCAAAGAACGACTCCAGGCTGCTACGTTGTTCCGTATCCCAGCCGATGATCTCTAGGATCGACTTGATGGGATCGAGGAATGCCTTTTCGAATTGCATATTATAATCGACATACCGATGGAGATCTAGTTCCTTAGGTAGGTCTTCGGCGACTGAGATCACCGTGTCGCCTAGAATGTTGGGCGTCTTGAGATAGGCAAACTTGATTTTATCACCGTCGCCGATCAAAGGATACTTACGGGTCAAACCCTTACGGTTCAACAGATCGTTATACAGCAGAGCTCCCTTCACGTGAATCGGAGTCCCTTTGATGTAGATCGTCGAGCGATCCTTATACTTATTGAGACCCTTCATACCACGCGGGAAAGCCACGTCTTCAAAAGGCAGCTGCATGAACCTTTCCTTGAAATCGGCGATATATTTTTGAACCATTGCCTCATCGCCGTTCATGATCAGCTTGATGGCTTCCTTGATGCTAGACCTGCATGCCTTCGGAGTTGAAGATCTAACAGCCTCGATGCCTTGAATCTTCAGCTGAGGCTCGTTGTATTGCACACCCTCAATGTTCCAGGCATTGAGAATATACATCTTCTTACCGCGCCAGATGCCTTTGTCTGCGATGGTCTCTCGCTTCATAAACATCTTTTGCTGGTACGCATTCATATAATCCGCAAGCTCTTCGTAGGACTTGTTGATAACTTTCTGAATCTTTTGCTCGCAGAAAGCGTCAATTGCCTTTACAATCTCAATAGTGTCGTCTGATTCAACCAGGCGTGATAGAGGCTCCATGTTGACGTAAATCGAATCGGTATCCGAAGCGATGACGTAGTCAACCTTATCCGTCTTGAGAGTTCGGTTGAGATACTCGTTCATCTTCCGCTCGATCCAGCGGATAGACAGCTGACCAGACATAGTGATCGCCTCAGCCATATCAAAGCTGAACCACCTGAAATATTCATTGCCCAGAGCGCCGTAGGCTGAGTTTAGCTGAATCTTTTTGGCAAGCTGCAGATTGTGATACCTGGAGATATCGTTACCGATCAGCCTACGTTCCTCGGTCTTTTCCTTCGGCGTGTTCTCAAGCAGCTGCTTTGCTTCAAGCATCTTCTTCTTATACTCAACGCGATCGTTATACATCTTTTCCATCAGCGCAGGCAAGAAACCCTGCTTGTCTTTCCGGAACTTTACTCCATTCGCTGCCACTGCGTGCGGACCTTCAATAACCGCATAACCTTCAACCAGTGACTCAACGACGGGAAAGAAAGGTTCCTTCTCGACGATCATCTCGGGGCTGATGTTATATTGCATGATGAGGTGAGGATAGAGGCTGTTTAGGTCGAAGGAAACGACCCACTTGCTCATACCAATCTTCGGTTCCTTGACGTAACCACCAACCAGATTATCGTAGTTCGCTGTCTTTTTGAACTGATGAATGACGATGTTACGATCAAGAAGATAGTTGTGAATGATCACATCCCATGGGCGAACGGTCGTCATCGTATCAGCGTAGTTGACCTTAGCGTCATAGGCGAAGGCAATCACCTGTTCGATGAACTTGAGCTTCTCCTCGAGCATATCGATCAGCGTAACGTCGTGCACGTTATAATCATAGAACTTCTGGGGATTTTGAACGTACAGCTCATTCAGAGAACCGTACTCGGAATAGTCGAGCTTCTTAGACCCGAGCTCTTTTTCTGCAATGTTATCGAGCCTATAGCTCTCCTGCATCTCAAACTTGAACTTTCTGTAGAGATTCAGGTAGTCAAGCACATTGACACCAGCTGGAGTGTAGGTTTGATTCTCTCTCCCTCGAACCTCAATCTTACGTTCCTCAAGGATACCCCAAGGCGAAAGTTTCTTGGCTTCGTTCTGACCCAAGACAACGTTGATTCGGTTAACCAGATAGGGAATGTCAAAGAACTCGATATTCCAGCCGGTCACGATATCCGGAAGGTAGCGACCAGACTGCCAGATCTTCAGAAAGTTGCTAAGAAGGTGCCACTCATCCTTACACTTGATGTAGTGAACGCCATCGGCTGGTGTGTAATCCTTCATGCCAAACAGCACCTTCTCACCCTTACGACTGAGGGTGATAGCGGTTACTTCCTTGTCTGCTTTTTCAATGTCGGGGAATCCGTCTGACGAATCAGTCTCGATGTCGATACCGATGATGTTGATCTGTGATGTGTCATACTTCATATCGCCATGAAACTTATCATGAATGAAGAGGTACTGGAAGTTGGTCAACCCGTAGATGTCGTAGTTGGAGACTTCTTCATACCTCTTGATAAAATCTCTCGCGTCGGAAATTGATTCAAAATCCATCCTGTTGACAGGCTTTCCGGCGAGGGTCTTGTATTTTGTGCTGGTCTTTCCGTCCGAGGGAATGAACATGTATGGCTTGTAGTTGATTACGTCGGCGATCCGACGACCATCCTTGTAGCCACGGAGATAGACTTTATCCCCTCGCGAAAAAACATTGGTGTAGAAAAACATGCGCCACCTCTTTCATTCATCATAACAGTATAACCCGGATGGCGCGAAAAGTCAAACGAATATATGCAGCGCCTCACTATAATGAGCCTGACGATCCGCAAGACCAATTGTGCCTCCGTTGATTTTCTTCGTGGCTGCTACCACGTCTCCTCTGTCTGCAATCTCATTCAAACCGTTCTTAGACCAGAACCAAGCAGCTGACACAGCAGCACCGTCTGGTGTTGAAAGATATTCGACAGCTTCTTCAACACTCATGCTCATATCGTTGGCAAAACGAGCGTAGTTGTCGTGTCCGGTTAGCTGAATCAGACCACGACCACGATAACGATACCCGTCGCCACTTGACTCCGGACCGTTACCCATTCTGTTAGCGTAAACTCTGTTAGCGATCTTTTCGGGATTTCTAGCATACGCGCTCGGATTGACATCCCTAAAATACCGAGGGAACACCACCGGAAGACGTTCGGCTCTGTAGTTTAGATTCTCTTCGATGTGCGTAAGACCGCCAGACTCGTGACCCACCTGAGCCATAAACATGGCAATTCTTCCGGGAGTGTCGATCTGAAAAAGTATCAACGCATGATTGAGTGGTTCGACGTAACGATCGATAACGTTCGCTGGCGTATGATCAAAAAACTTGGCTAATTGTTCTCTTGAAACAAGCATGATTATCTCCTAACAAATATGGGGAGCCGAAGCTCCCCATACTTATATCGGCGAACAGAAGTCAAATGCCTCTAACTCGTTTCATCCCACAAGCTATAGCGTTAACATCAGTGCGATTTAGACCGATATCTCTTAAATCGCGATCTGACAACCTACTAAGATCGGACATTTCTCTCCGAAAATTCATCATACTACAAAACCAGTTATAGACATCTAACATTTTTTCTTACTCCGTCAGCAGGGTTTTACCGGTCGAATCGTTAGCGTCAACGATTTCGATCTTCTTTGGCTTCTTATCTTCTGGAATGATATTCTCAAGCCAAACTTTGAGCATACCATTGATTAGGTGAGCGTTGTTGATTACAACGTTGTCCGCAAGAGTGAATTGGCGCGTGAATGCGCGGCTAGCAATTCCCATATGCAGATAGTTTGTTTTCGGCTCTGAATCAACCTGAGAATTACCCTTGATCAGAAGCTTGTTGTTCTCGAGTGTAATCTCGATATCCTGCTTGGCGAAACCAGCAACAGCCATTTCGATGACGTACTTGTTTTCGTCAGTCTTTTTCAGGTTAAATGGGGGATAGGTTGCGGCAGCGTTATTAGCGAGCCACTCAGCGTTTGCTCGAAGATTCTTGGCGATTGTATCAGCGCCAACGAAAAAACGATCGAAATTGCTTGTATCCAAATTATATGTTTTCCAATGAGTCATAGTCGTTCTCCTTATAAAGCGAGATTGAGGTTAATGCGTCCCGAAAGGCAACGCAAGGTTATTTATAGGCTACTTTTGCAAAAAGTCAAGTCTAATGAAACTTTTTTTTCATCCGTTCCTTGGAAGTGACGTAGATAGTCATTGTATCGCTATTGAGAAGATAAAGAGGAGACAGGTTGTTTTCTTTGAACACTTTACCAGTCTCTAGAGCATAAATAAAGGAGTTGTTCTTATCTTCCTCTATCATAATTTCTGCTGCTTCGCGAATAAACTTCTCAGGGACAACTTGCATTGTCATAAACGATAATGTCATATCTCTTTACCTTAACGGATGGTGATTGAAATGTTTGGTTTCGGATTAGGCAAACTCGGTTTGTATCTTGTAATAGCTCTAGTTATTTCAGGTGCTCTAGGTGGAATTTATATAAGTTGGAAACGTGGTATTGAACACCAAGCTTTCCTAGAACTCAACCAGAGACAGTTAGAACAAACCGTAAGAGAACAAGAACAGTTTACGAGACAGCAGCAAGCGATTGCTGAACGTCAACGAGCCATAGCGCAAGAAATGGCACAAAGAAACCAGACTCTCCAGAGAAGAGTCGACCAAACAAATCGTATTATAAACTCCAATGCTAATGATAGACCAGCATCGGATGTTTTGAAACAGACAATCGACCAGCTAAGAAGTGAAGGTAGACCAAGATGAGAATGATATTGATTCTAAGTCTGTTTCTGCTAACAGCATGTGGGAACGAAACTATGACGATTCGTTCAACCAGAAACGTAGTTGTAACTCCAGATGAAGGAGTCTACAACTGCCAAGTTGTAGATACGTTTCCTGAGTCAGCAACCCTCACCGACTCGCAGGTTGCGAGACTCATTGTCACGTTATACCAAAACAACGTGCAGTGTAGGAATAGCATTGACGCTATCAAGTCTTTTCTAGAGAACGCAAGACAGACTGTCTCGGCTGAACCTAGCGCCGAGACTCCGAGTCTTCCTCGATAACCGGACGACCAACCATGTTGATGCTGGTGTTCGAGATCTTACGAGCGAAATCGACTGCCTCGTTGAACATAGCGAATCGCTTGGTGCGCTCGACCAGGAACCCGAAGTTCTTCGACCCACGATCGTTGTTGACCTCGGCGTACGTGCACTTATAACCAACCATCTTATTTCTCCTCTCTCATCATATATAGGTTACTATAACCTATTTTTATAAAAAAGTCAAGGAGTTTTTTACCCTCGACGCGATAAAGAACCGATTTTGGTCATATCCTCGTTCTTACTGAGCAGCTGTAACCCACCCTTGTTATAGAGCGGAACTGCCCGACTAGCCTTCTCGAGGATGGCTGCTTTGGTAGAAGCCGACTCTTTATGCAGGTTAGCCATAATCCCACCGACCCTACCACCGTCGACGACCGTATTGCTCAGCTTGACCTCATCGACCTTGTAAGAAGGTAGCGGCGTCCTATACTGCTTCGCCTTGGCTAGCTGATCAGGGTGAACGTTGTTACGTCGAAGCCACGCTTCATGCTCTGCCTTGGCTCGTAGCTGCTTGGCGTTGAGCTTTCGCTTACCGCTGCCATGGTTGTTGAAATGGGGACCGAGAAGCTGCATTGTATATTCCTCAGGTCGAATAGCCGCGCTGGGCGCAGGTGGGTTGGACCAAACGAGTACCGCGAGGCAGCTGCGACAGACGTTCTAGAACCACTGCCCGACAGTGATCCTCGGAACGAAGGTTGGGCACCTCTACGTTGGTTCGAGCACCGGAACCTGCAACCAAAGCGAACGTAAGAACGTAAACGAGCATGGTTTTCCCTTTCAATAAAAAGAACCAGCGTGTAGATCGTTAACCTCTTCTTCTTCCTCCTCGACGATCGTCTTGAGGCGAATCGAAGCCATGAGCTCCTGAGCCTGTTCGTCCGGACAGTACCGAATCAGCGAGCTCTCAAGCCAACCGACGTAGATGGCGTATTGCCGCAAACGTTCGTGAATTTCTGGCTCCGATTCAATACCCTCGAACACAGCGTCCAAGAGCGTCATAACGGCGATATAATTCTCTTCTCTCATTTCATTCTCCTTTCGAAGGTGTTAACCTTGGTACTCAACCGTCGCCTTGATATAAGCCTCGCGGTCGTAGGACAGACCCTCGCGGAAGCAGTAGTAGCCGTAGTCGCCACCCACGTCCGCAGCCTTCACGTGCTGACGTATGGCATCGCCGACCGAGATTTCCTGCGCCGTAGCAAGCTCGAACATCCGATCGATCCAGGAGTTCCAGGCGCGGTCATGACCCTCGCGCTCGCGCTCGAGCTCGCGGTCAAGCTCGATGCACATGGCTTCCCATAGACCCTGCTTGTCGTCTGGGCTCAAACCCTTCCAGACCCGCATGAAGGTAGCGCCAGGGCGAGTGCCATAGGCATCCTTGTGGAGGTCAGAAACGGTCGCATCATCGTAGGTGTAAATCATATTCATATTCCCTTTCCTATAAGATCATAATAGCGCGTTTTTGAAAATAAGTCAAGGAGTATTTTATTAAAATTTGTTAATTTCCGCCAGAGCAGCCTTACCAGCTTTGCCGAGAGCGTTGTTTGCGGTCAAAATCTCCACCCCCAGGTCGTAGCTGATATTACCTTCACGGATAGCCACGACGACCTGACGCTGGATCGCGAGTTTGCGCTCCGCCGCGTTTACGTTGGACCTCAACCGAGTACCCGTAGAGTTTGGGCGAGGACGTAGCGCATGCTGCAGAGACATCGGGAGCTTCGCGAGATCAGCCAAGGTTTCAATTTTCGTGATCATATCGGTATCCCTTTCCTATAAGATCATAATACCGCGATTCCGTAAAAAAGTCAAGCACTTTTTTTTAAAAAAAGATTAAAAAAGATTAATCTTTGGGGTCTTGCCAGGGCGGCACTCGCTTAGGTCCGGCAGCCTGGTCGCCATTAGCCTCAATTCTCTTCATAACTTCCTCGTATGCTATCATATAACCCTCGCTCCACGTCATATGAAGACTCAGATCAGTATCATAGTTATATGGATTATCTGCGAAATGACGACCACGCTTATAGTCGTCATAGCCACTCCAGTATGCGTCGATCATTAATCTTCCTTTCGGCTAACTTGCGGACGAAGGTATATTTTCAGCATGGTATTATCTACCTTGTAAGAACCAAATGTATTGTAACGAAGACTTACACCTTCTTCCGCAGCCTCCGCGTTCAGTTCTTTACGGAACTTCACAACGTCGTCGTAATACAGTTCCACTTCGGCGCGACCTTCGTTCGCCAAAGATTCCCAGACATCGTCAGTGTGAAATTGTTTCATATCGTTCATCCTTTCAGCTAAACTTCCGGAGGTATATGTCGAGCCGACCATCAGGCAGGGAGTTAATCCGGAGGCTCACACCCTCGCTGGCAGCCTCGGCATTCAGCTGATTCCGGATCCAGCGACGAGCGACCTCATCAGCCACATTCCAATCTACGGCGGCAGCGAAAACCGTAGCATCAGAGACCCTAGCATTACCGAAGGTGGCCAAGGCAGTCCAGATATTAGTGGTGATCATATCGTTCTTCCTTTCGTTCATCATATAAGCATAATAGCCTATTTTTGAAAATAAGTCAAGCACTTTTTTCAAAAAAATCAGGCGGCGACCTTGAACCCTTCGAGCGCGGTGTACGTCACGAAACCATCATTCCGCAGAATCAACAGCGGAGGGTTGGACTTCAGCTTCTCCACCCAATCCTCGAGGGTGTAGTGCTTGCAGAGGATCTTGATATATTCGCTCCTCTTAACCGAGCCACGATACTTGAAGCGAGCGATGAAGTTACCCTTGTAAGAGAGGTAGCCACCGTGATACATGAAACCGCTACGTTCAAACTTCGTCATCGTTTTTCCCTCGTTCATCATATTTTCATCTTACCCTAGCTCGGTAAAAAAGTCAAGGAAAAAGATAACCAACAAAAACAAAGGGTTAGCAGAACGAATCCACTAACCCTTTGTTATCACAAGAGAATGTTTTTTGAAAAATCTTTAGCCTGAAATCTCAGGCTCTATGCCTCTCTGGAGCGTTCGAACCGTGTGTTTTTCGGCTCCGTAAAACGCTAGAATGGTCTGCAGAGTGTCCTCTGGGTTGCAATCGCCGCACATGAACACGTCTAGAGCAGCGTAACCTTTCTCTGGCCAAGTATGCACCGATATATGGCTTTCGGATAGGATTATCACACCTGTATAGCCAAACCCAGAACCAAAATGGTGCCATCGTTCCGAAAGAACCGTGGCACCAGCATCCCTAGCTGACTGAACAAGAGCAGCTGCTGCCTCGTCCATGTTCCAATATGGAAGAGATCCGGGATTTCCCCAGACCTCAAGAATCATGTGCCGCCCGAGCGGTGGTACAATGTGCATCCCATGAAAATCCTATAAGTTGTTAACGGTGGATTATTTATCTAATAAATACCACCGAAAACGGAGATGCGAATGACAAAATACAAATCGATATGGATATCCGATGTTCATCTAGGAACGAAATCTTGCAAGGCGGATCTTCTCTGCACGTTTCTCAAAAACAACCACAGCGAAAATCTCTTTATCGTCGGCGATTTCATCGATGGATGGAAGCTTCAAAGAGGATGGAATTGGCCACAGGAACATAGCAACGTCGTAAGAAGGATTCTTACAAATGCGAAACGTGGCACGAAAGTCTCCTATGCCATCGGGAATCACGACGAGTTTTTGAGATCTTGGTTGAACGAAAACCTCAGATTCGGGAACATCGTCATCGACAACCATTTCGATTACGTTGATCTAAAAGGTAGGAAATGGTTGGTGACGCATGGCGACCAGTTTGATCAAGTCGTAAGAAACTGGAAGATCATCAGCTTTGCCGGAGACGTGGCTTACAATATGCTGTTAAGCTGCAACGGCATAGTCAATACGCTCAGGAGAAAGTTCGGTCTCGGATATTGGAGCCTTAGCAAACACATAAAATCCAAGACCAAACAGGCGATTGATTTCATTTACAAGTTTGAAGAGAATCTAGCCGAGCATGCTAAGAGGCAAAATTGCCATGGGGTGATATGCGGTCACATACACACTCCGGTGATAAAAACCATCGACGGAATAACCTATATCAATGACGGCGATTGGGTCGAAACCTGTTCGGCAGTCGTCGAGACGATGGACGGCGAATTCCAGCTTTTGATTCTGGGAGCCGATGGTAAGATGAAAATTGAATCAACTTATTGATTGGCGGAGCGACTGGGAGTCGAACCCAGTCTACGCTTACGCGTAGTACAGATTAGCAATCTGCTGCATTACCGTCCTGCCCTCGCTCCGTACTCTGCATTCTATACACCCTGTGGGGAAGCCCATTGCGCTTATCGAGGTAAGTGTGCCCACATTAGCGAAAATTCCCCTCTGTTCTTTTCGCGAGGTCTCTCCGAGAGGTTCTAGAATCTCGGATAACTTGGCGCTTCGTAGGGGAATCGAACCCCTGCTATCCGCTGGACAGGCGAACGTCCTACCATTAAACGAACGAAGCAAACTTGGAGGCGCATACGGGTATCGATCCCGTCTCCCTGGGTTGAGAACCCAGTATTCTCCCAATAAACTAATGCGCCAATTTGGTACCGCAGACGGGACTCGAACCCGCATTGCACAGATTGAAAATCTGGGTTCCTAGTCCAATTAGAAGACTGCGGCAAAGCTTTCAACTCATCATATACGTAGTATACCGTGTTTTTGTAAAAAAGTCAAGGAGTTTTTTAAGTGATGGATAAAAAAATGGTGGAGACAGACGGGATCGAACCGACGACATTTAGCTTGCAAAGCTAACGCTCTACCAACTGAGCTATGTCCCCATGGGGTGATAGACGGATCTTGAAACCGCAACATCTGGCTCCACAAACCAGCGCTCTGCCTTTGAGCTACTACCACCGTAAACTGGTGCGCATGGAGGGACTTGAACCCCCAGAACCTGGTTTCTAAGACCAGTACGTATGCCAATTCCGTCACACGCGCGTAAGAAGTCGGATTGCAGCGGAGGTGGTTCCTAGTCTCGAGCCATATGCCACTACGTCACTTTAATCGCCCAAACTCTAGCGAACTGCAATCCTAGCATGACGTTTTGGTTATTCGTCACGCGTTCTTGGCGTTGCGTAAGAGATTCGAACTCCTAACCCTCAGCTTCGTAGGCTGATGCTCTATCCAGTTGAGCTAACACAACGTAAAACTTGGTTGCCCTTCATGGATTCGAACCACAACAAACGGAGTCAGAGTCCGCTGTACTACCGTTATACGAAAGGGCAAAAAACCTATTTAGTCAAATGGATGCCCGAGCTGGATTCGAACCAACGTATACTGAACCAAAATCAGCAGTCCTACCATTAGACGATCAGGCATTAAGATGGTGCCATTCCTTGGTTCCGCCCCAAGTCCTCGTGCTCTTCAGGCACACGCTTCTACTAAGTTAGCTTGAATGGCAAATGGTACCTGAGGACGGGATTGAACCGCCGACCGTCTCCGTGTAAAGGAGCTGCGCTACCGCTGCGCCACTCAGGCTTAATCTTCTTCATCCTCAAACGGAACGAAATCAACATAATCAGTCAGAAAATGATATGCTGCTTGTTGCGCAGCTTCTGGCGTATAATATATACAATCTTCGGAATATGAATTTTCACTTCCTTCGAATTCCCGAAACTGGACCTGCCAAGCACTTTCGGTCTCTATAATCTTAGCGGTTCTCACGTTGAATCCCTTATCCCTATAAATTCATTATATACCATTATGGGAAGAATGTCAATAGGTTTTTTTATCTAGAAGTGATTTTATTACCAGGCTTCCCGAGCATCAATTTAGTATGCCACTCTCCGCCGATCTTACGCTGGTAGAAGTGATCTTTGTATTCCGGATGACGAACAATTTCTGGATCGTCTTCGGGGGGCTTGCGAATTTCATCATCTCTATCTAGATGATGGTGCACTTCATGATAAGGTACAACATGTTTCTTTAACTCTTCTGCTCCCAAATGTTTCTTGATGAAAGATAGACTCTTAGAAGACTTCTCTCCGTATGCGCGACCAGTCCTAAGATCGTCAGACATAATATCAGAAGCACCACGCTTTCCGTGTTCAGTGCCATCGGTAGCAATCGCAACTGCTTTACGACCACCCTTGTCTTTATACATGGCTGCAGCAACAACTTTACCTTGATGCTTCTTAAGCTTCCACATAGGGATGTTCTTAATCATATCATCCTTGTCTCTGAATCCAGAACCATGGATGCCGCCAACGGAGGCATATGATTTATCTAGCAAAGACTTGACCTCATCAGCATACTGTTGTTTTTTAGGGTCATCATGAAGTAGATTTACGAACTTCTCGTTTAGGATATATTGTCTGAATGAAAGCATAACTAACCTCTTTTTTGATTATTTATTATTATTCAGATTTAGATGGTCTCGGTGGCAAGATTCGAACTTGCGACCCTCTGGTCCCAAACCAGATGCGCTACCAGACTGCGCTACACCGAGTTACTTGTCTTTAGTCTTTTCCTCGAATTCCTTAATTCGAGAACTGAAATATTGAAGAACTATCCCATGCGCTAGAGCACCCATCTTCAGCTGCATCGTTTGAGAATCCAGGTGATTGCTAACCTCGTCCTCAAACGCAGCCTTCTTTAGTACGTCGATAGAATAGCTCATTCTAGTCTCCTAAAAAGATGGAGGAAGAGGTGGGATTCGAACCCACGGTAGAACTCCCGCCCTACGTCAGTTTTCAAGACTGATGACTTAATCCATCTCGCCCACTCTTCCAATTTTGTCGGTTGATTCTGTTTCGAGGCTCAACCGTAAGCCCAAGAGATTACGCCGCTAGGCGAGTCTCAACTGCAAAGTTATCGTTTGCATTTGTAGTTTCGAACTGATTGAGGGTCGTATCTTACCCATTGCCTACTTCAACCCTTACCGTCGCCAGTCGATCCTGTTTCGTCCCCGTCAAAAACACACTGTTACACTCACTTCTTGGAGTAAGAACCGATGCTATAAAAGCAAGGGTCCCCAATGTGCTTTTGGTGGAGACGCACGGTACTGCCCCGTGGTCCTGACAAACCTATTTGATTGCTATCAACAGCAACTTCTTATTTATACCCTAGTTTGAAGGAAAAGTCAAGGATTATTTCAGACTAGGCTGAATATATCAACATGCTTGTCTTCATCTAAGATAGAATAAACATTTACTCCGGTGTAGTACCAGAAAGTCAGCTTCATAGCAAACAAAATCTTCTTATGATTTTCGATTGCTCGATTAGAAATCTTAGCAGCTTGATCGCTTATGTTGATCAAGAACTCATAACATTCTTCTTCAGCCATCAGATTTTCTTCAAGCTCTTTTATCTGTTTGTAGAGAAGCTTGCAGAAGTTTTTACATTGACGGTTGTCAAACTTCAATTCACTGAATCTTACGTACGGTTCGGACATTTGATTTCTCCTCTCATACGTATTTATTGATTGGTGGGAATGGGTGTGGTCGGAGTCGAACCAACAGTGTTTACCACATGGGACGCGATTTACAGTCGCGGGATGCACACGCCATAGCATCAACACACCCTTACTTATTTTTCCCACACCAAGTGTCGGTTTGGGAATGACAGTTTGGACACAAAAATCTTAAGTTAGACTTTTTGTGATTATTACTATTTCCGTCAATGTGATCCAGGTGTAGAACAATTTGTTTTCCGTTCCAATCCGAGATACCACATTCAACACATTTGTAATCAAAAACTTTCTCTTGCAGCAATTTTTTCTTAACTTTTCCGGTCTGAAAATAAGGATGAAGACCTTCCAAAATTTCTTCTAACGGAACTTTTTTTGTTGTATTTCCGCCTATAACAAAACCTAGATCTAACTTTTTACAAAGCCTCCAAACTTGGACAGTTGGAATTTCCAATTCAGCTGCCATTTTCCCAAGATGTTTATGTTTTTCGTAGCAAGCTTTTACTTGTTCTTCAGTGATTTGTTTGTGCTTTTGTATCATGATCGTTCTCCTTTGATCTATTTATACAAAAGCGGATTTCAAATCCAGTGCCCGTCCGCCGTCCGAGCAGCTTCCCCGAAGTATGGAGGCGCTAGTTGGTAACGATCCAACACAAGTCGACTTATGAGATCGACCGGAACACCTGTTCTAGCGCCATAGTGGTAACAGAGGGTTGAATCGAACAACCGTGGTCTAGGTTATGAGCCTAGATGGGATACCAATCCTCTCTGCTATAATGGAGCGGGATAGGGGAATCGAACCCCTGTCCTCAGCTTGGAAGGCTGTGATAATACCATTATACTAATCCCGCATTCTTGATTTTTTGATCAAGAAAATTGATTTTTTCCGAATAAGTCCCTGAACCATTCTGATCTGATAAGTTGGCTAGTTCCATCAACATCAGATCTTTGTGCATCCGTTCATCATAACTCGGTTCGTTATTTATAATCTTGTTATACCTATCGCGAAGAGTGCAAAACTCGTAAGCCAGCTTTTCGGAATATTCGCCGATCATACCTCTTACAACTTCACGACTTATTTGACTCGAATTGTTGTAGTTGAAAAACTCTGTACCGTATACAGAATGAAACAGCCCTGCTCTACAGACATCCTCCGATCCTTTCAACACCTCTAATCTTAGCATAGTGTTGAAAAGATGTTCGAAGAATGTACGCTTAGAGTGAGGTATATTGACCGCAAGTTCTTTGATAAACTCAACTAACTCGCTGTTAAAATTTGGATCAAGAGTCTTGAACACTAATACCGTTCTCAACGTAGGACACATCCTAGAAAGAGGTCTTGCCGCATGCAACTTGTTTGAATCAAAAACCAACAGCCTACCGAACTTTGGTAGAATTGAACTCTCGATCTCTCTGTTATCATCATATATCACTGTTTCACCAGCCCAATCAATGTCCCAGGATTCATTCAGGTAGAGTATGGCAGTCTCTGACATAGAGTCGTCGCCAAACTTCTTTTTAATCCAAGAATCATCATAGTGAGCATAAGCATCAGTGCCGTAAGTGTAACCGTTTATATACACTCGAAGCAAAGATCTTTGACCTATAACACCACAAATGCTATTCCATATTTGTTTAAGCTCTTTGTGGTTGTTAATGTAAGGCATGTCAGCATGGTCGTATGGTTCAATCTTACTGTTGTTCAGTATGTTATTGTTCCAGTGTCCAAAATCCCCTTTCAGGTTAACATTGGACTTCCAACCAAACTTTAGACCATTATCAACGTAACGTCTAGTGATCGTCTTTAGTAGCTCTGGGGCTTGTAACGTTACTACGGTTGTGTTTTTCATAAGTTATTCACCCCAGTTATACTAAAAAATGGTACGAGCGATAGGAGCGTATCAGCTGCAACCATAATCTCTGGATGCCTCGTCTTGATCCTGTATAGCTCAATGCGACTCCTAACAGCTATACAAGTTACTTTGGTGCCGGTTGGAGGAATCGAACTCCCGACCTTCTCATTACAAGTGAGTTGCTCTACCAACTGAGCTAAACCGGCAAACTTTTCGGTTTCACTGCACCATCAGCTTTGTAGCACACCCGCTCACGCAACTAAATCGTGCCTTGGTGTCGTCTAACGCAGTCGGACGACCGAAACCGGTAATGGTGCTTCCTGATGGTCCCGACCCATCGACCTTTCGGTTATCAACCGAATGCTCTACCAGCTGAGCTAAGGAAGCAAAAAATGGCTGGCTAGGCAGGACTCGAACCTGCGACCCGGTGATTAACAGTCACCTGCTCTACCAACTGAGCTACTAACCAAAAAACTGGAGGACCCTAGTGGAATCGAACCACTGTAGCAGGTTTTGCAGACCTGCGCCTAAGCCACTCGACCAAGGATCCGTGGTGAGCCGGGAGAATTTCGAAATCTCGACCCAGGGATTAAGAGTCCCTTGCTCTGCCTCTGAGCTACCAGCCCACGGTATCTTATTTATACATCAAATTGTCAAACAGCAGAAGAAAGAAACTTACGCAACCTTACGCTTGCGAAGCGCGGTACACTGTAGTAACGGACGATGGTACCCTTAGAGTTGATACGAGTGTTACGCTCAATCACAACACCATCGTTACGTAGCCGATAGACCATATCGTAAGGATTAGTCACGCGGAAGCGCGAAGCAATCTGACGAGCGGTCAGCTGGGTGCCTTCGATAAAAGCAGCATGAAGACGATCCAGCTTAGAAACATTCGTACTTGTCATAATCTATTTCCTTTCAGGTTTGCAAACTCATTCAACTCAGTCATTATAGCTTATTTTGCAGAAAAGTCAAGCACTTTTTTTTCACCTCACACGCCAATTTTTCTTAGTAGATTCGGCAACTTTCACTGCCTCATTTTTATCAAAATTGGCATGGTGTTCCCAAAACTTCATTTTTCGCTCACAAACCACGAATTCTTTTTGGGCTTGAAGCTTTTCTACAGTAGTACCATTGTTCAAGAAAAAAGTTAGCATTAGGCTATTAGCATAATGCCGCGCCCAATTAGCGACAGCATTTTGCTCATGATAAGGAATAATTGACACGTAAGCACGTTTACCGACGGGATTTTCGTCATAAACTAGCATTTCATCGCCCTTTCATCATTACCTTATCATCATAGCCTAAAAGCGAAAAAAAGTCAAGAACTTTTTTCTCACTTATAAAGGATGTCTACGAGACGACCATCTTCGTCGACGACCCGAATATCGTATCCCGGATAGCATGCCTTCGCTCCTTCCATCTCGATAAGAATCTTTTGCGGTCCACTAGAAGCACTCAGGGTGGTGCAGGTGCGCCAGCCAGAGTTGTCACGAAACTGAACGTAGTAGTCTTGCATCAATGATCTCCTTGATTTAGTAGGAACACTTCGAAGTTTTTGAGAAGGTTCAGGATACTTCTACCCTCAACATTGAAGCCACCATTGTATTCGGGATTTTTTTCTACAAGAGCGATATGAAAACCGTATCGAACCCTAGCGCCGTTGTAGAGAAGATCTTTGTAGTTCGAAAACGTAAGTTGCATCTCAAAACTCCTTCTAAGAAATTGAGAACGAATCAGAGGACCGGGTGGGATTTGAACCCACGTTATAGAGATTAAAAGTCTCCTGTTTGGCCACTAAACTACCGGTCCTCTGATTCGTTCAACTCATCATATAGGTAATATACCGTGTTTTCATAAAAAAGTCAAGGAGTTTTTTCATTAACATTTTTTTATTTTTTGGCGAGGGTGGAGAGATTCGAACTCCCACTCCAGGGTTTTGGAGACCCGGCGACTACCGTTATCTTACACCGACAAAAAAAGAGGCGGAAACTAGTCCGCCTCCGGAGGAACTATTTAGGCATAACGATCGACCATAAGAGTCTTCATCATAACGCCAACCGGAGTCAGGTTCTCCATATCACCAGACAGGACTGCCTTTAGAATGGATGGGCTGAAACCAGAAACCAGAGCAACTCCCCGTTCGTTAAACTTCACAGGCACATTATCCCTAGCGTTTAGATTCCAGAACACAACGTTCGGCATCTGGTAACCAGCTTCCTCATACTTGTTACGGATCATCTCAATAGCAGAGTCGTCTTGCTTAACGCAAGCATCGAACTGCATATCAGACATAATCAGCAGAGTCTGAGGCATTTCCTCCTGAGGAACCTTACCCTTAAGCGCGACATCAAGAATCTTGTTGAACGCAGCGTGAAGATTGGTGTTCATTCCCCACTTAGAGGTTACCATCTGTTGCACCTTCTGTAGGATGTCACCCTTCAGATTAAGCAGCTGAGGAGATTCAGAGAAAGTCAGGAACGTGTCCTTGAACTTACCCTTGTTCTTATCAGCACAGTAAAGCCCAAGGCTAACAGCAACGTCCATAGCGGTAGTCTTACTACCACCTATGGCGGTTACCATAGAACCAGACACGTCAACCAGCGGAAGAACGTTGGCTTCGCCGATATAGTTCGGCAGAGCCTCCCACTGAGCAACTACAACATCGAGCTCCGTGTTATCGAGAGACGGTAATCCTAAAAGGTAGTTAGAAACTCCCTTCAGCACGTCGTAAGGATAGACAGCGCCAGCGTTAACCTTGACGGTCTTATCACCCTTGACCAGCTTCTCAGCCCACTCCTTGTATTTCGGAGTGTTACGATTGAATGCCTTCTTGTAACGAGAAGCTGCAAGAGAAGGAACGTGGGAGAAGTTGATACCATCCCAATCCTTGGCGCACATCTGAGTCTCAACAACCTTAGTCCGATTGACAAGAAGCTTACGGTACTGCTTCGGAGACAGCTGTAGAGCAGCGCGCAGCTTTACTGCGACCGGACCCTTACGTGGCATCCACTTAGCACACAGACCGTTGCCATCGATAAGAGCGGTGGCGATCTTACGAATAATGTACTCCTGGATATCAGCGTCAACTCCATCCTCAAGAAACACCAGCAGGTCGTCCCAGCGACCCAGTTCTGGAGTCTTGTCAATCAGATGCCGATTCACAGTGTGCTTCATAATCTTACGGAAGATCTCGCGCTCGCCCGCACCCTCGCGCACGTCGCGCGCCCAGAGAGCGATACGAGTTGCGATTTCTGCATCTTCAACGAAAGCTGCGGTGAACGCAGGAATCGGATCCTGTCCACGCATAGCTCCGATCTTGAAAAATAGATCGACGCAAGCAGAAGCTGTAGATGCTCGTGTCTTCATACCATTCTCGGTACGAGCTTCCTGGTTGATAACTGCATTAGCGAAAGTATTCATTTTATTCTCCATGATGTTACAGGCTGAACTTTTGGCTTTTTCGAAGAGCTTTGTTAGATGCTGAACTCAACCTAAAATAGACAGGATCGTTTTTGCTTTGACGGTTGCTCTACCATTGAGCTACATCAAGTGGTGCTTGATGATGGGATTCGAACCCATAACCAACTGTTTATGCGAATGATTGCAGAACAGATCCTAAAATAAACAGAGTGGCGCCTACTTCCTTTTTATCCTTGAGAAATCGAAAAACAAGTTGTCAGGTTCGCCGAAGCTTGCCGACTGTTCCGGAGGCACTTTAGTGCCGAAGGTGTTGCTGTATCCACTCTAAAACTAATCGGGATTGTCTTGACCGCTAAGTCACAATGTTTAGCGAGGTTGTTTGCTGAATCAATCCCTAAACTCAATCTTATATAGTCATCATACCCTAGATTTTCGATTTAGTCAAGGAGTATTTTTGACTTTTTTTGGTACTCCCTGTCAGATTCGAACTGACAACACACTGAGCTTAAATCAGATGCCTCTTCCAATTGGGCTAAGGGAGCAATATCTTAACTTGTTGACTCTATCGTAGTTACCGCCCTTCGGCGTTAATCCGACGTTCAACAAGACTTGACGAATGGTAAGACCCTTTTCTAGTTCTGTGAGGATTTCTTCGTCGGAAACTTTAATCTTACCAGTATTTATGTTTTTGCCTCTATAAAACTTAGTTTTAGCATGACAGTTAGGGCATAACAGTAACAAGTTTTCTTTTACGTTGTTCCTGTTATTTCCGTCTTTATGTTCTAGTTCCAGCGGAATAGGTTCACATAACCATTCTGTGAGATCACAACTTTCACAACGATGCCCTCGTTCTTTAATAAGAACTTTCTTATGCGAACCTTTACCGTCATAAGAAAAGTCTGCGTTACTTTTTTCTTTATTCCAACTCATACGAAGTTTTGATTCTTTTGGAAGAGAAGCGTAAATCAATTTAGCGTTTCTTTTACCAGAAGAATTGGCTTCTTTCAGCCCTCTGCTATTTTTCAGTCTGTTAGCTTCACATTGATTTGATGATTCGGAACAAGATAGTTTCCCGGACTTGTTCCGATATTTTGCAACAAAACCACATCCGTATGAACATAGTTCTGTCGTTATTACGCTCTCTGAAATCATTTTAGGCATACGTCTTGCTCCTTAACTGCTAGACGTATTTATAATATGCCGACGTTTACCGCTGGGCTAAGTGGGCTTATTCTTACTTATAGATGTCTACAAGATCAATTCGCTTTTCGGTAAAAGAAGATGCATAACCACACGCCATCAAAAACTCTTGGAACCTAGCCAAGATATCCGTGACGTTTAGATCAGCACCTCGCATCTCGACATGCACGATATCAGTAACTGGCGCACCGGATTCAGTGCCGCTGTTTTCCGAATATAGCTCGAACCTAAAATCTTGCTTAACACCTTGATAAGTTGTCATGTTCTTTTCCTTTCAACGAACAAATAGATATGCATAAAGCACGTAGAACCAACTGAAGATACCGTGTAGGATTGCCCAACCGATGTGGTTATTCTCGTGAAAAGAAATAACCATGGCAAGAGCATTACCGAAGCCCAAACCTACATATTCGACTTTCATATCACTTATCATTCTCCTCTAGAAAATGCATAATACTACCAAGGGGATAGTTCGCACCATCCATACTGGCCAATACATCTTCCGCTTCACGCAAAAGAAAACAAGCCGAATTGAACTTCTCCTGAAGCTGATTATAATCAGCCTGAAGCTTTTGTACACGGGCAACCAACAAATGAAGATTCTTCATTTCAAGATCCGCCAACGCCTCTTCAAATTCGAGCTCAGTCATAATCACTTACTCCCGAAATAAGCGAGGTCAATGAACTCGCAGGTATACTTCCGCTCATTCTGAGAGATGAAGTAAAAAGCTTCGTCCATGTTAGAAAACTTCGTACGCGACACGATCTTGCGACCGGACTTCAGAGTGACTTCGAACATCTTTTTTCCCTTGTTCATCATATTGTCATCATACCCTCATTCCGTAAAAAAGTCAAGGAGTTTTTTTGACTTTTTTGAGATTTTTTATCGAGGCACAACCTCACATTGGAGCTTTGAACCCTGAGGCAGCTGCGTCGGTCCGAAGACGTTGACGATAGTGATTCCTGCAGTGACGATAGCCACGAACAGCAGGAATGTTACACTAGACGGCAACCGAATAGCCGACAAGTCAACATGTCCAGAAAATGCCATCAATTCGTTCCTTTCCAATAGGGTTTGTTGCAGCAAAGCTGAGATACCTCGTCAAGACTATAGCCAGGGATGGCCAGGCATGCCAAGAATACACACACTTCTTGCGCTACCTCATTAGCTATGTGACCGTAGTCCCTGGCGCAGTTGGTCATACAGGTTTCGTATGCGGCAAGGACACTTGCCGATGGTAGTCGTAATGCCTTAGCTACACTCATGGGGCGCAATTCGTTCCTTTCATATGGTTCTTACGAGCGCAAAGAGGGTTCATGCAGGTCTGCTCGCTGGTTGGCGGACAGATGCAACCCATAGGCTGCTGGTGCCTGACTCTCCGCCAATCTTGCTCAAGCACCTCACGACGGAGTAGCTTATCAGCAGCCAGACCCAGACAATACGGATTAGAGCAAGTCTGCCCAGGGCGCAGAGTGCATTTTGAGCATGGCGAATCACTCATGGCATCACCTCCGGGGCTGCTGGCATTTCGCAGTAAGGGCATGGACCGCCAGCACCCCCATAGCAGCGGTCATGCGCATTGACGCAGATCGGCTCCGGCTGCTTCACCTCCAAGGCTGCGTTGATGTTTTTCAATAGATTTTCCATTGCTATCCCGTTGTGCACAATTGCGTCGAATGTCTCGTCGCTGGCGTTAGTCAACGCCTCCCGCAGTCGCGCGTTCTCGGCGCGATGGCGAACAAGTATATCCCAAGCCTGATCAACCGGCACCACCGCCCACCCTGCCGCGCGGATTGCGGCGAGGGCGCGGATAGCGTCAATTTGAAAGTCCAGTCTATCGCAATTTATATTGTCTACGCACCCGGATGGAGATGGGCAGCAAAATGCTTTCGCTACCCGATCCATCAGTTCGGCTTCGTCTTTTGCTGGCTCGCTCATCGTTCTTCATCCTCTTCAACTTCTGCAAAATGTTCGTCATACTGATTTAGCATATCAGTAAGATCTTCAAGCAACGCAGGCATTTCGTGAAATGCAAACTTCTCATCACGAGAAGACATGCGCAATGGTTCACCTTCATCAATGGCTTCACCGATCATCTGCATCAGCTGACGGATCGCCTGAGAAGTGTTCTCAAAAGCGCAGTATGACATGTTAGGATAGTCTCTCATCGTTCATTCTCCCGTATGATATTGAATGCGAGTATAATCGGTGTTGTAGAACCGATCAGGATAAGGCAGAGGTTCACCACCGTAGTAGTGAACGCCTGGCATATGTTCGCCTTCCGGCACTTCGGAAATCGTAAGGTAGCGATAACCGCGATAGTTACCGGTCTTATGAAGCACATCCTCGAGAATGGCAATCATGCCCAGCCGAGTCTTAGGATCGGTCGTCGAAGTCCGGAGTGCCTCGTTAACTGTTTCAACAAGATACTTAACGTCGATCGTCTTACGTTTTGCCATCGATATTCTCCTTCAGCTTCTTACGGTTGTAAACTTTCTTGCTCTCGACCACCCGTTTACGGAAGAGCGGAGAGCGGAGTGCCCTAGCGATAGGATTACGCTTGCGGACCTGGCGCATCTTCATAATCTCCTGTGTCTCCTGTTGTTCGAACCCAATCTTCATAGTCCATCATGAGCTCATAGATTTCTTCGTCCGAGGGCTCATAACCGGCAACCAGCGTAGCATATTCGCGCTGGCTCAAAGTAATCGGGTTCATCGTTTTCTCCTTCATCATAAAAGCATCATAGCCTGTTTTTGAAAATAAGTCAAGGGTTATTTTTCAAATAAACAGAAAAGCGCAGACGAAATCATTTCGAACGAACCCACCAGGTTCAATCAGGACAGCCTCAAAAAAGCCATCAGATGAACCCACCTCAGCCCCATTATCAGAAAGCCAGGTTTTGGCCATAGTTTCAGCCTCATCAAGAGAGCGCGCAAGCGCCACGCTATAAGAGGCATCATCAACGTAGTAGATAACCAGGTAGAGCTTCATCGTTTTCTCCTTCATCATAAAAACATCATAGCCTGTTTTTGAAAATAAGTCAAGCGAAAAAACATTAAGATTTGTTTATTCGTCGCAGTCGATGATCACGGCGCATCCCGGATCGTCACCAACATCGACGACGGGATTGACGTGCATCCCGGAAATCCAATTCAAAACATACACCTTGGCATCCGGATCTTGGTCGCGGAGGATATCCATCAGTTGAGAAACGGTCATTTTCTTTCCTTTCGATCTTATAAAAGCATACTAGCTTATTTTTGAAAATAAGTCAAGCACTTTTTTTGAGGCTGTCAAGGAATTTTTGAGCCTTGACGTGCTCAACGAACCGAACGTACAACCCTCGCTCGCGACCGTATGCCTCAATCTCCCAGGGCAGGTCCCAGTACTCAACCTGAGACCAGTCGCGCTTCTCATTGCGCCAACGCTGCAGCTTAGAATCGCTCATATAGTCGCGAAGCTCGCCAGTAGCGTACTGCTTGACGTGCACCATTTCATGAGCTAGGGAAATGAATGTTTCACGCTTACTCATCCCTTTCTCAAGAGTGATAGTAAACTCGCGCGGACGAGCAATATCGTCTTCCCACGTAGCGCTATTACCTTGAGTTTTACTGAAGAACAACCGAACCTTCAGGTTCTTGATGAGGTTCTTACCCATCAATAGTTCGCCGTAGAACTGTGCGGCAGCCTCAAGCTCGTCGATAACCAGAGAAACTCCGGTAATATCAAACGTTCGAATCTGCATCTTCAATCCTTTCATCACATTACTGATTATACCGGGATCGGTGAAAAAGTCAAGCAGTATTTTTACATATCACGGGGAGCCCAGCACCCCATTTCAAAAATATATTCATCACCGTCATCATCAACAAAAATAAAATCAAAACCCGGCATAAACTCAGCTTCAGGGTAACATTCAGCTTCAGCCTTCAAAATATATTCATAAGCCGATTCAAACGTAAAGCCCGAACCGAACTCAAAAACAGCGGCATTTTCAGCATTCACAGCGAAAAAATGGGTCATCAGTTTTTTCCTTTCGTCTTATAAAATCATATTAGCCTATTTTTGAAAAAAAGTCAAGCACCTTTTTCAAAAATGTTTTAGGTCCTGACGTTGGGTTAGAAATCTCGAATCAGGGGATTATAGGGTCTAACCCAACGTCAGGACCTAAAAAACACTAAACCGTTGATTTACCTAGATTTTCGTGATTATCTTATAGCTGAAAAATCTAGGTAAATCAACGGTTTGTAAATCAGGTAGGTTTCACCGTTGATGGGCGAGCGACGATTGAGCCTTTTTCAAAAAGCTCGCCAGCCGCGCATTTAGAACGGTACAAAAGCCCAGATTCGTAAGATCGTTTTCCGCCAAACAGTCCACGGAATTTTAATCCGTAGAGGTCTTTAGGGGTGCCAGGGCGGCACCGTTTCACGGCACCACCACGGGCGAAAAATTCGGCGATCAGCTTTTCATCGTTCGTCATATTGTCAGCTTACCCTAAGACTGGAAAAAAAGCAAGATTTTTCTTTTTGAATGAAATCAATGACTTAATAATCGGCGTTTCACAACCCATTGAAATCGTTAGGGATTATTTTTTTCGAAAAAAATAAAAAAATCGGGAAAAATAATGTTCTTAGTTTTCAACGTCTTAGCTTCTTAGAATTCTTAACCCACTGCTATCGTTCGTTTTTATTTCTCTTGCCTTTTTATCCTTCTTAGGGTAATATGACAATATAACGTGAAGGGAAAAATCTGATGCCTCGTGGTGTTCCTAAGTCTGGTTTTCGTGCTCCCCGTGGCGCTCATGGCGCTGCTAAGATCGCTAAGATCCTTAACGTCGTCCCTGCTCAAATTCCGGTGGTCGTTGAGACCGATGCCGAAATCGAAGCCAAGCTGGCTGACCGTTTTGAGATTCTTGAGACGATGACCGATGCAGCGATCTCGGGTGATGCCCGTGCGCTGATCGTGTCCGGTCCTGCCGGTCTCGGCAAGTCCTACACGGTTGAGAAGGCTCTCAATGCATGGGACCCTAACGCGATCAACTACAAGATCGTGAAGGGTTATATCAAGGCTCCGGGTCTTTACAAGCTGCTGCACTCGCATCGTGGTGCCGGTCAGGTTCTGGTGTTCGATGACGCCGATGAGGTGTTCCTTGATGACACTGCTGTCAATCTGCTGAAGGCAGCTTGTGATACCAGCGAGCGTCGCGTGATTTCTTACATCACCGAAGGCACTCTTATTGATGAAGAGACTGCTGAGCGCCTGCCCAAGAGCTTCCAGTTTGAAGGCACGATTATCTTTATCACCAACTATGATTTTGACGCGATGATCGAGCGTGGCAGCAAGCTTGCTCCGCACCTGCAGGCTCTGGTTTCTCGTGCACATTACATGGACTTGGCGATGAAGACCAAGCGCGACTACCTGATCCGCATTCGTCAGGTGATTCGTCATGGTCTTCTGCGTAACATCGGTCTTACCGATGAAGCGCAGCTTGATGTGGTTGACTTCATTGAGGACAACCAGGACCGCCTGCGCGAGCTTTCCCTGCGCATGGCGCTCAAGATTGGTGCGATCCGCCGCAAGGGTGCGGCTAACTGGAAAAAGGTGGCACGGGTCACCTGCTGCAAGAATTGAGAGGAGAAAATCTGATGTTTAAGTTTGACCTTGGCGATGTAATCTATTATCTCGGGGACAATATGATTTGTTCCGCGCCTGTTCTTTCGCGGATGCGGGTTGAAAATGCCCACCCGGACTGGAATGCTACAGCTGGACAGCAAAAGCTTTTTCAGATGTTCGGTCCGGATCGCGAAGTTTACGCGACGTGTCACGGTAATATTTTAGCCGAAGAAGCGTTCAGATCAGCTCGCGAGCTGGCTGAATGGCTGATAAAGGATGCTGAAGGGGAATGATACGCTAGGTTAATTGATACACTAATACAGAAATGATGAGAGGTGGAAGCTTATTCGGCTTCCACCTCTTTTTTGTTTTGGTCTGGCGTGTCAACGATGACGTACTTGGCACGTTCATCTAGTTGGGGATAGGCTCTTAGTATCTTACGAACTTCAATCAGTTGATCAATCGCCTTTCTGATTGTGTTCTGAACAACCTTATCGTTGTTCCCTTCTTCAAGATCATACAGAGCGGATTGTAGATTGCTGTCTACAGAATAATCCACCTGAATCACCAAACCCTCGTCTCTTTCAACTGTTTCAAGAGGCGGAAAAAGAAGCTCGGTGACTTGCTGAAGCTCCTCTGATCTTAGGATGATGGGTTTAGGTTTCAGCCACTTTAACATTGTTTTTTCGCTTTCCAATAGAGTACTTGGACTCTAAAATCCATTCTGACTTTTCTTTGTGTGGTAAAATCTTAATATGACTCATAGGAGCCATTGGCTCTTCGAATCTTTCATTATGCACAATCTTAACCAAGTTCCATTCTTGAAGAAGATTTGCTATGGAGTTTCTGCGTCCCTTATCTTCATCACTGAAGTCGGACTGTTTTCCATCTAACAAAAACAACTCTTTGAAGTGAACGATGTAGTATTTGCCACGTTTGTGTAGGATGTGACAGGACTGGTACAGTTTCTTTTCTTTCTTGGAGGCAACGCCGATACGAGTAAGAGTTTCCTTAATCTTTAGGAAATCTTCTTCTTCAGCTATGTTCACCTCCAATAATGTATCTAACAAAGTCATAAGTTACCTCACAAAAGCAGTTTTTGCTTTTATTTAGGTAATTACTTTCTTTTCAGCTTCAAGTCTTTTGTTTCCAGGTAAACATACTTTGCGAGGAACTCTTTACGCTGATCTTCTGACAGAACCTTCCAAAATGCTCTGGTCTTATTGAAGTTGTAGCCTATCACCTCAGCCACATCTTCAAGAAGCTTGATTTCTCGCTTCTCCTCATCGCTCTTCTTCAGCCACTTCTTACGGCGAACCTTCTTAGGAAGCGCGTAGAAAAGATAGTCATGCTGCATCTTCTTTTCAAGATTGTAACACTGGTTCATAAGCGAAGCATGATGCAGTGTATCAATATGGATAGAGAACGCACGATTGATGGTGAATGGTGTGTACTCCTTGGCAGTTTCATCGTCAAAGAGATAGCTCTTTTCCTCTGAGATGGAGTTGACGAAGGACCAGATGTTAGTGCCTGTTCCCCATTTTTCCTCTTCAACTTCGGGTTTGATTTCAATCTGACCGAAGAGAGTTGAAAGAGTCTCCTTGTCTGAAGACTCCTTCTTTTTGGGCTTTACTGCCATTCAAGTTCCATCATCAGCTCGACGAAGAATGCCAGGAGGTTGATTTCCTGATCGACAACGAAGGCTGCCTTATATTGATAGTCGGCGATCTTCAAAACCAAGAGCGGGATAGTCTTCTTTGCGACATAGGCATCAGATGCTTCGTAAACAGAACGGAAGATGGTGTTCTGATCCTGATCCGAGTTATCGTGAACCCACTTACGAACGTCTTCAAACTTCTTCGCCTTGCAAGCAGCAAACAACTCCTGCATTGAGACATTCTGAAAGCTGCTCAGGATACCGCTATCAATCTTACCCAGGGCTGAGTAGCGTTGAAGCTCGTTGAGAACTCGACGCCAATCCGGGAAGAAAGATTCAATTACGGAAACCACCACAACCTTTTCGTACTCAACGTTCTCGTTCTTGAGAATGCACTCAGTGCGCTTCAGGAACTGAACAGCGAGCTTCGCCATATCCTTTTTACCGATCTTAAAATCGATGACAGAGCACCGAGAATGAAGAGGCTTGATGATACGGTTCTTGAAGTTGCAGGTCAGAATGAACCCACAGTTCTTAGAGAATTCCTCCATGAAGTTACGGAGGGCTGGCTGGGTTGAGTTTTGATTCAGATAGTCAGCCTCATCAAGGATGACATACTTTCTCCCACCAGTCATTGAAACAGCTGAGGCGAAGTTGAGGATATCGTTACGGAGCGTATCAATGTTGCCATTCATAGATCCATTGATCACGATATAATCGCAGCCGAGCTCTTCAAGCATGGCTCGAGCGACAGTGGTCTTACCAACTCCGGCAGAACCAGAGAGGATAAGATTAGGAACATTCTTTTGATCAACGAACTGCTGAAACGTCTGCTTCAGGTCCGCTGGTAAAATAGTCTCTTCGATCTTCTTAGGACGATATTTTTCGACCCAGAGGAATTGTTCAAGCATTATCAGTTTCCTTCGCATAGAAAATTGGAAAGTGTTGAAGTCGGCTGTTTATTCAATCGCGAATGCCTTGTACGTTTCCTTTCATCGAAACAAATCTTACAAAATCCTTCTAGATCTTTAGCTTGTATATGTTCTGCTGGCATATTTTGAAGACCTGACTGCCTGTAGAAATTGGAATAGACTTGAGGCTGTAATGTCCAGCAGGTTTTGTTTGTGCAATATTTGACCCTAAGACCCTTCTTGCCAAACAAAGTTGATTCGTTTAAGTTAACAGCTGTTTTCGCGGTGATAACCGGGATAACACCAGAACGAGCCCAACGCATAAAATTCTTTCCGTCGATTTATGCATAAATCGGGGAGGATTTATGCCCTCCCCGATATGCATCAAAAATTGCTAGAGGCTTCTACAGCAATCCAGTAAGTCGCTTCGAGACCAACAAACTTAGAGATGCCCTTAGAAGAAATCTGAACCTGATAGTCGCCATCCATAATCTTCATATTCTCAGGACGGAAGATAGCGCGGAATGCCTTATCTGTTTCACCAACAGAGATCTTATATTCACCAGACGAACCAGACTTGGAGTCGATGGCACAAAGATACATATTCGCACCATCACCAATAACAGCAATTTCAGGAAGGTTTAGAACGCCCAAACCCTTCATCACGCTCTGAATATCCTTGTTGCTGAGATTGAACTCAGCATCCACGGAAGGAAGCTTGATTTCCTTCTCAGGAGGAACCATAATGTTGGAAACTTCGCAGAAAGGGTAATTCATAAACTGATTATTGGAATGAATCGCAATAGTTTGAACGCCGAATTCAACCTCCGGATTTTCAAACATAGACAACGCTCCAATAAAACGATTCAGCTCGAATATACCGGTAACTTCGGGGAACTCATCTGGTACAGTCGCCCTCGCCATAATGGTCTTGTTCGGGGAAATGGTCGCGACCAAATTCCCAGGCTTCAGGACGATCGAAGTGTTGATCGTCGAAAAGTTCTTGAAAACATTGATAGTCTTAGCACTAAGTTTCATTATATATCTCCATGTTTAATATCATAGTAACGTCATTATAAAGCTAAACTTGGGAAAAGTCAAGACTTTTTCTTGTTCTTACCCAACTGACTTGGGTCAGCTGTTGCAGGCGCTCCGATAGAAGCAAGATCAATAAGAGAACCGCCGAAGATGTAAGAACCTACGTGCTGCAGCTTCATCCATGGGCAATACCAAATCTTACCGCCAATCTCAATCATCTTCTGACAGAACCAATAGTCTTCCGAAAGATAACGCTTAGAAACCGGATCGATCTCAGCCTGAAAGAACTGCATAATCTCACGCGAACCGTCAAAAGCTTCGGTGCGGACATGGTCAGGCTTGTAACTGTATTGTGGAAATGCCTTTTCAAATCTCTCGAAGGCAGAACGGCGAGTCATCATGAAGCCTGTACCAACTTCCATAACCTCAACTGGCTGATCAATACGAATGTTTCCGCCACCACCCTTCGGGTTGAATACGAAATCACCAACATACTTTTCAAGAACGTTCGGATCTTCGTCAGCAACACCCTTGTCAACAGCAAGCTTGATCTTTTCCCAGCTGATGCACTTCTTAGGATACGGACCGGCAAGAACGTCGTATTCTGTATCATCACCCTGTAACGCAAGCATCGCAAGAACGTCACGCGGATCAAATCCGATGTCTGAGTCAATGAACATCATATGAGTGCAGTCAGAACGCATAAACTCATCAACGCAGTAGTTTCGCGCGCGAGTGATGAGTGACTCGTTGAACAGGAAGTAAGAGCGTAGCTCGATACCGTTCGAGGTGCAGATAGACGACAAGTCTGCTACTGACTTAGCAAACATACCAGCGCATTGCCCACCATACATGGGAGCCGCAAGAAACAGTTTACGCTTACGCAGTTCTTCAATTTCAATTGAGATTTCCATGATCTAATCCTTTTTGTTTGTAGTGATCATTATGCATCATCAGTAAGATGTAATGCATTGCTTTTGTTAGGTCGGCTTTGTTGTTTCCGTTTTTCTTTCCGTAACGCCATAAATATTTTATTGCTGTGTCTCGGAAAGTAGTGGTGGCATCGCCTAATGCGATCCAAGCATCAAAACACTCAATGTTGTCAGATGCTTTGTAGTGCTCACCGTACGTCTTATCTATATAGGCAAGAAAATCTTGAAGGATCAACCCTTCTTCGTACTTATAGTCAATTTTGCTCATAAAAAGAAACTTTCAATACTAGCTCCAGCTTCCTTACGAGTATCCTTCAGACGAAGCTCGGCATTGCCTGTAGTTTCACGAATATACATCGTGCAGTATTCAGGAAACATTTCGGCGATCTTAGAAATTGATTCGTGAACGTATTCCTTGGTTCTGATAGTCTGCAGACCACCATCTTCTTTGTAATAATTAGACTTCACAGTATAGTTGTCGAAACGGCAGAGAACGCCATTGTGAATGTACTGACGAATCGAGTACTCATAGTCTTCGCCGTGATTCGTAACCCTCTGCAGGTCATCATGATGTTCAACAACAACACCAAACATCGATGCAATGATATAGCAAAGCTTGGTGTAGACACGATCCTTCATGAAGTAGGCATTAGAGGCTGCATAGATACCAAATGTTTTAGAACCAATATTTTCACACTCATCAAAACCACGCTTGATGATTTCCTCGTACAGATCATCAATCGGTCCAAGCTTTTGTTCGCTGATTTTACGCTGTACTTCTTCAACGTCATCATCAAACATCATAAGCTTGGTTCCTTCAGGATACCAACGCTCGATGAAGTTTCGTTGCGCTCCGATCGTAGGAACACCAAGAACAATCTTATTGTGTGGCGTATCCTTTAGAGACTTACTGTAAATCTCGAACTCTTCTTCATTGGCAACGAAGATGTTAATTTTTTCTGGAGGAATATTATGACCCTCCAGAACCTTCAGAGTCTTCTTCTTGATAGTCTCAGGTCGTTTGTAGCTGGGAATCGCAATCTTATAATCAATCATATCAAACCTTTCAGAAAAAAGCATCCAGACTGGAAGTTGTCTTGCCGTATGGATCCTGCATATTGTGCTTCTTCATATAGTCATGCCATTCTTGTTCTTCCCACATAGAGGGCGAGACACCATTCCAGAGCGGACGATAATACTTATGATCACGATTAGCACGACGTTCTTCGATGTATTGCTTACGAAGCTGCTCATAATCCCAAGCCTTCAGATCAGTCATCTTCTCTCGGAAATAAGCAACGATGGTCATACGATCATTGTCGTCGCCGATCAGCTCATCATTGCCGTGAATACCTGCATGATTGTTAACCAGAAGCATATCGCCAGGTTGAAGGTTAATAGCAATCCGATACTCAGGAAGAATGAACTGACCACCTTTCCATCCTTTACCTTCCGGTCCAGTGACTCCACAAATATTGCTGAAACCAACAGTGAGATCGCCAGCATCGCGATGGCAGGCTGTGCGCCAATTATGATTGACAGTAAGAGTAGTAAAGACAGTGTCATCAATAAGAAATCGCGGATCAAGTTTGTCAGCTTCATTACGTTGAGCCTTCCATCTTTCGGGGATTAGTTCCTTGAATTGTTCATTAAGCTTGCGAAGGTAAGGATAGCAAAGCGCAAACTTTTCGAGATTCTTCTCGGTGTATGAGGTAGCACGACCGTATGGGATACGCGGATAACGGTCGAAATAACCAGCGATACCAGACATAACCGACTGAGCATAGTTGGTCTCAGAAATGTAATTGCTCAGAACGTTGTTGGCTTCCTTTCGCTGATCTTCGCGTGACAGATTGTGAAGACCATCAACCCACTTATCAAACCAACCGTGGTATTCCGGATAGTGCTTGCAAACTTCGGAACGAAGCCAAACGCGACCGCGAGTCTCTTCCTTCTTTGGGTTTGCTGCATGTTCCGCACGAATTGATTCGATTGATTCTTCTTGGTAGATAGCATTATCGGGGCGAAGGATAAAATCAAGAATGTCCTGATGATACTCTGTCACCCAATCTCGACCACTACGACCAGCAGCACCAAGCATATCGCCACGCGGTCCAGCAGCAAGACCACGGTTTTGCGACTCAGTTGCAGCTTCCCTCAGACCAGCATACGCGAAATCACACTCTTCCTTGGTGAAAACATTCCTGCGAAACTTGAAAATGATATTGTCTTCAGTAAGATCGCCTGTTACTGTTTCGGCATACAGATCAGTATCTTCTTGAATCACCATATCGTATCGGTCGTTAGTGATGAAAGTGCCTAGGGTATCTTCGGCATCGATAGCTTTGATTACAAGTGTCTTAACCATTTGAGGTCTCCTTATTGACTAATTGCATTATACTACGTATATATGGAAAAGTCAAAACTTTTTTCCACCATCAGCCATGCGATTTTGTAATTGGTGATCTGCGCGATTTGCGTTGTAGCGATGTTTCTCGTCAAGAGCGCCAGCAACATCAAGACCCTCGCGAGCAGCAAGATCAAGAATGCGAATGATAGTGTCAGCGAGCTCCACCTCAAGCATTGTGCGTTCTGTTAGATGATCGTCCATAAGGTTCTTACGCGCACCTTCAAGAGCCTCGGAAAGCTCTGAGTGACAAAGAGCAATCATTGTGCCAATTTCGCGCGGATTCTTATGCCAACCCATCGCAGTAGCTTGACCGTGTAGCTTTTTTTGAATGCTACGGAGAGCGTGAATTTCGTAATCTTGAATTTCGTATGTCATAATATAATCCTATCGGTTGTTAACGATGCAGGCACCACCGCCTACAGTGGGAACCCAAGACCCGCGTGCCTCAAGACAAAGCTTTGCTTGTTCATGATACTGGCGAGAGCTTGACGTTGATCCAAAATATATTGCTGCAACCATCGCAATGAGCACAGAAGCAAAACAAATTGCAATGCAAAGCGGCACAATGTCGTCTTTATTCATAATCAAATAATCCATTCAGGAGGTTGACGGTTTTTCCAGGAGTGCATGCTTGCCTTCCCGATCTTGTAGTAATTACGGTAGTTGACGATTGGATCTTCGCTGACAACGTATTCGGGAGCCATAGCAGAAGGCATTGTCGTCATATGATAGTTAGTCAAATTCTTAGGAGGAGATTGCAGCTGGTAGCTGAGTTCCCCGAAACATTTATGAGTTTTACCATAGCGATAGGTGTATTCTTCGCCGAGAGCAAAAAAGTGCTCTGCAAGCCAGTTGTAGTTTTCAACCGACTTGCGCGCCCATACGGCAGAAGGATGGTTGATGTGTGTAGCTTGATACAGAACAGTATCGCGCGCATCATCAAGAACCCAACGTTTCACGTTGCGACCAGTCTTTGACTTACCAGCGATTTCTCTACCGTCTAGCACTCTATGCGCAGTCGAAAGCAACTGCGCAGATTCTAAAATCATCTTTACAACGTGTTTATCGACCATCCACTGAGCAGCTTGCACAGGGTCAGGTGAGACATAGAAGATGTTCACTTACGTTTCCATTTCCTCAAAGCTTGTTGACGATGGATTGGGTTTGCTTTTTGATAGAAAACCTCGCCATCTAGAAAATCCATACATTGTTGAAAAGCACGCGCCGTCATACCGGTATATGTTTCAGTTCTAATTTCACCATTAGGAGTAGCGAAACGAACCTTACAATGCTGCGGACGCTTTATCTTAACCTGTAATCCGGGATAAGTCAAGCTAATTTCATCAAGCCGAATTTGATCATTGCTTGGCATAACAATTCTTGGGTTGAAACAGACAAAATTCTCTGGAGCGCCGCGCATACCGAAGATCCTAAGAGGAATCCCGACTTGGGGGGCAGTAAGACAGATTGCGTTGTTATCGTACATGAATTTAATAAGATTTTGAGAGAACTCGACTGGATCAAACGGTGGGTTCTTGAAATCAAAAGGTTCTGACTTCTCTTTCAGCTGAGGGTCTCTGTAATCGATGATTTTCATTCTGCAATCCTAGAAAAAGATTTTGTCTTGACGAACTTGATAACATTCTCGAACTTGTCGTGTAGAGTGTCTCTATGTGAGATAATGAACACGTTGGAATCCCTGCTGATATTCTGTAGAATCTTGAGCAAGTCTTCAGCCGAGTTACCGTCAAGAGAACTATCGAACACTTCATCGAGAATCAAAAGATTTGTGCTCAGAGAGTTACGAAGCTTGGCTACTGCTCTCCAGGTGAACAGAATAGCCAGGTCGATCTTCTGTTTTTCGCCTTCACTGAAAGATGCGTAGCTGAACTCATCGCGATAGCGAGACTTGATGACTTCATTGAACTGCTCGTCTAGATTGAATTCAACGAACAGATCAAACTCAGACAGATACTTATTGATCAGCTTGTTGATAACTGGTATGTATTGGTTCACGATACGAGTCTTGATACCTCCATCTTTCAACAACAAAGCTGCAGCATTGAGGACACGCTTGTCCTCCTGTAGTATATTATAATGATTTGACAGATTAGTCAAGTCTTTTTCTAGGTCAACAACCTTCAAATCAGAATTTTCTTTTGAAGTCTTCTTAGCTTCATCAAGCTCTTTTGATATTGTTCTAACTTGATCGTTAAACATCTGAATCTTCAGAGTTTCATGAGATGCCTTGGTTCTAAGATCGTCGCATTCCTTATCAATTTCAAGTATCTTGCTGAGCTCCAAGTTGGTTTCTTCATACTTGTTCGCCAACTGCGACAGACCTGACTCAACTTCTTTGATTTCGTCCTCACGTTTTCCTACGATCTCGCAGCTAAACTCAGAACTGATTTCTTGTTTGCAAGTCGGGCAGTTGTCGTGATTATTGAAAAAATCAATCTCTTTCGAAAGAGAAGCAGTTTTGATCTCCATCTGCGCTCTCAGAGTTTTCAGTTTCTCAACTTTATTCTTAACGCTACCGAGGTTAGTAAGATAATCTGATTTTGATTTGATTACATCAGCTAACTCACTTTTAATCTGTCTAGCCTCTTCAATCTTTTTTTCAACATCAGCAAGAGCAGTTTTCTTCTCTTGAATGAATTGTTCGTTCTTGAATTGAACTTCTTTCAGGTGCTCCCTGACCATCTTGATCTTAGCTTCAACGATCTTTCGGTCGTTTTCATTATCCTGAATGAGACTGGCATTGTCTTGCACTTTCTCTTTCAATAGAGTATTCATTATAGTGAACACTTGCAAGTCGAGTAGATCTTCAATGATCGTCCGACGCTGAGAAGCAGGAAGCTGCATGAAAGGAACGAAAGAAGCAGAACCAAGAACAACAACCTGACAAAAAGACTTGTAGTTGATCTTCAGAACGTTCTTTTCTAGAACTTCCTGGTAGTCTCTCATTTCAGCCGATTGGTTGACTAGGTTATCGTTACAGTAAACCTCGAAGACAGCAGGCTTGATGCCTCTGACGATTTTGTAATGATTTGATTGAATAGAGAACTCGAGCTCTACAACCAACTCTTTACGAGTGATTGTGTTGAGTAGCTGCGGCTTGTTAATGTTTCTGAAAGTCTTACCGAACAGAGCAAAAGTAAGAGCGTCAAGGATGGTTGACTTACCTGCTCCATTCTCGCCCACAATCAGAGTTGTTCCTGGTGTAGACAAGCTTAATTCTGTGAAGATGTTTCCTGTTGAGAGGAGATTTTTCCATCTTATTGTTTTGAAGTGAATCATTCTACAGTTATCGCCTGATTATACAGATCGACGATCACTCGTTCAAGTTTATCCCTGTTCAGATTAGGAGAGTTGACTTGATCGATATGTTTCATGAAGATGTCAAGAGTGCTTTCGGCTTCATTGACAATTTCGCTGTCTTCATCTAGATTCAGGTTTAGATGATCATCGACGATCTGAAGGTTGAGAATACCTTGCTTTTCAATACTCTCGCAAAACTTGTCAAACCAAAACGGATTCGTCTTGCTGGTGACGATCAGCTTTACGTAGGTTCCTTTGTGCTGAGTGAATTCGTAGTCGAGTAACTCTTCCATTGTTTTTGAAGAGTCATCATACCAGACCTTACTGAACATTATATATGGATTCTCAATAAAAGTCAAGTCTTTATTTTGAAGATCCAGTATGTGAAACCCGCGAGAATCGCCATAGTCAGACCAAGTAAACTGACCGTGAGAACCAACATAACTAATGCTACCATCAGTGGACCGATGATGAAAATGACCAGAAAGTACGCAATCAAACTTGTCAAAAAGTCTACGATCTTCGCCATGTGAACAGATACTCCCTTTGAACATTTGGAAACCTTGTAACTCAAGATGTCCCATACAGATTGTTGATCTTGAATTTTCAATCATCTCCATCGTGTGTTCTTTGTTATCAGAACAGATCCAGGGGACGAACAAAATAGGTGTCTCGTGAATCACAACTTCGGTCGCGTTCTGGTAGATATGAACAGACTCATCACACAGTTCTTGCACCGAGTTGACTGCGTTCGTGTTCTTGTAATACGTGTCGTGATTACCCAAGATTTGATGCAGTTTAAAACCCATATGCTCTATCGGCTCGAGGAAGTCTTTACGGAGACGATTTGCAGTCTGAATATTGATGTACTTACGGCGATCAACTAGATCACCAAGATGCACTATAGTCTCGATACCTTGTTTATGAATCTCAGGAAAGAACACATTATCAAGGAATTTCTTGAACATGTCCATAAATGCAACGTTATCATTTCTGATGCCGGCATGCGAATCGCTTAATATAGCTATCTTCATTCAGCGACGCTTAAGATAACGGTTGCTGAAAGTAGAATGCTCCCTTTCGTTTGTTGTTTCTCTCTCGACCACTTCCATACGGTTGTTCAATACTTCTTCACAAAACTTTTTGATATTGTCTAAATGCATACGCGAGTTCTGTCTGACGTTAGTATTAGGATGAGACAGAGCGTTCATTGCAAAATCAATAATGTTTTGCGGCAGTATGTTGTACTTTGGATTGTTTTCATTGCTCATTAGAATTCCCTTCTACAAACTTTTCTACTCCCTGTATAATACTACTCTTTTTGGTTTTTGTCAACTTTTTTTCAAAGCTGTCGATGATTCCATTCGTAATATCGTTGTAATGGGGATTGTTACCTGTTACAGTGTTGAAAGTTTCAGTATCAAGCTCTGAAATCATCATGCTATTGATCATGTTTTTATGCTTGATGTATTGCTGTTTCTTTTCTTTTGAGATTCTTCTAATGAAAGCATTCCAGGCGATCTGGGTGAAATAAGCGAACGGGTTGCTTGATTTTTCCGGGTTGAATCCGTTTACGGAAGCAATACAATTTTCTACACCATCTGCAATCATTTCATCTCTAAAAGAGTAACCAATGAAATTGGGTTTGGTTGACAGTTTGTTACAAATTGCTAAAATGCATTGACCGACATAATCTGGAATTTTGGTATTAGGGTTCTCGATGAACTTGTTTTTATAAGCGACTAGAGCTTCATAAAAATCTTTGTTGTTCACGTAGTGGCGCTTGGGTTTTGCTGACATAATGCTTGACTTCTCCATAAATGTAGGTATAATCACTAATGTGTGAATGATAATAATTAGAGTAAATCTACAGTGTAGGTCTTGTAAGGAAACTTTTCCTCGCTATAGATCTTGATTCGCTCGACGAAATGAAGGATGGTATGATTCTTTTTAGACTTCCAAGTCAGGTCATCGGCAATGTCATACAGAGTAGCTTCCGATTTAGTATCAGAAGTTCTGAGACCTCTACCAATCGACTGGAGGTTCCTCACTCTGGACTTTGAAGGACTAGAAAATACAACGTTGTGCAGATTACGAATGTTAATGCCGGTGGAGCTAGTTCCGTAGCTAGCAACAACAATAGCATTTTCTTCTGTTTCAATGATTCTCCGAATTTCTTCACGTTTCTCTCCATCAATAGCACCAGAAATGAAAAAGACCTTACGATCAACAGCTTCTTTTGATATAAGATCATATAGAGTTTTGCCGTGTTTTTCGACAAACTGAAACAGTAACAGAGTGTTACCATTCAAGGAAAGAGCAAGATTCTTGATGAATCTGTTGCGAGCTTCGTTTCTTACAATAAAGTCTATCTCGGTTTGATAGTCAGTTCCAGTCATAAGTTTTCTTACGTCTTCTGGATATTTGAGAACGATAGCCTTGATGCTGAAATCAGCTAGATGTTTTTGTTCAATCAGATCGGCAGTTGTTGTAATTTTACGAACTGCGCCAAACAAACCTTCGAGTACGAGCTTGTGGGTTTGAGTGCCGTCCAGAGTTCCGGTGAAACCGAATCTGTATTTACAACCAGTCATTTTGCTCATGATGGTTGAAAGAGACTTGGCTTTGAACAGATGCGCCTCGTCACCAATAACAACATCGAACTGATCGAACCACTTCTTCGGCTGTTTGTAGATTGACTGCCAGGTTGAAATGACGAAACGTTTGTTTGATTCTTTTTCTTCGCCAGACATTATCTTATGAGTCATTCCCTTCGGTAGACCATAATCTTCAAAGTCCGAAGCCATCTGATGAACCAGAGACGTTGTTGGAACGATTACCAGAGTTTTTGTTTGATACCAACAAGCAAGAAGGTAAATGATAAATGACTTACCAGAACCAGTCGGAGACAGTAGAACGCCTCTACGTTTTCTTACTGCATGCACGAACGCATCAATCTGATAGTCTCTAGGCTGATGTTTCGGTTGTAGTTTCTCTATGAATTGTTTTGCTTCAATGAGAGAGAATTCTGTATCAGAGAACGGACCTTCGTATTCTATCTCGTAATTTCTGCTCTTGCAGAACTGCTCTAGATGATGATTCAATCCTGCGTAAAGTAACGAAACAAGTGGATTGAAGAGTCTAATCTTTCCGTCCCAGACTTTGTTTCTGAAAGATGGCATAAACTTAGCGCCAGGTACTTCAAACGTGAAATGGTCCGCTAACTCCATGGCTAACCCGGAGTCGCAGACTATCTTGTTGTATACTTCATCGTAACGTGTCACTCTTATAATATCAGTCATCAACCACCCATTGTAAACTTCGTAAACTCAATAGCGTTCTTGATTATATAGCCTCTGGTTTGAAACGACTTGATGATGGACTCTAGGAATTCAATCTTCTCTTGCTGCATACCAATCTTCAGCGAAAGATCGATTATGTCCTGGTCGCCTTCCATGTATAGAGGAATATCAGCCTTCAGGATCAATCCTCGCGCTGGCATGCGCCAGCCTTTTTCTTTCGTCTCTTCGGTTGGACCCTGAGTGTAAAACTCATGCTTCTCGAGCTTCAACTTCTTCATATCAGACTCGAGTTTTCTGAGGATCACTTTCTCGCCAACGTAGATAGTATAGTATTTGTGATGGAGCTTGGGAATCTTTAGGCTCTCATCAGCAAGTTCTGTTCTATCAATAACGCTGTCTTTTTCCCAAGAAGCAAAAACGTCTTCAAACTTCATCATTACACCTTGCTATATCAAAGCTTTATATTACTATAGAAGGTGACAAAAGTCAAGCAATAACTTTAGAAATTTCGTATTTTGTGTACTTGAAAGATGCCGAAGCTTCTACGTAAGCAACGTCTTCATTCGTTGTATTCATTTCAAACCCTGATAATCCGGTCGGGAAACAATCTTCAAAAACAATTTCGTAGTTGGGTCTTTTGGCGCTTGACAGAATAGTCAAAGAAATTTCAGACGTTGTAGATTCACCGGTGATTTTTGATTTTGCAACTAAATTCGCATACGCACTGTAAGATTGTTGACCGACTGCTCTTATCCAGTTATCGATCTCGAGATAGTTTTGCATATCTTCATCAACTCTGAAAGTTATAGAAAGATCCCCGAACTCCAAGTGATCACCAAACTGAGGAATGCGAATCAGAGGAGTTGGAATGTTAAATGCCGGCAATGTAAGCTCTGGCAGTGTAACTTTCTGTACGAAAAAATTGATAGTTGGCGCTCTCTTCATAATGAACTTGAAATTGAGAGGACTCAAGAAATTCTTGTTTGTAGGTGTGTTATCAACTGCTGACATATGGTTTGCCTATTCTGAATGTTTCAATAGTTTCCATTCGTTATCACCTACTTTTCGGTGAATCTCGTGGTTTAGAATCTTACCTTGTTTTGTTATAGCTACAGTCATAGTATGTTTTTGAGCAGCGTTTGCCATCACAACATTTCTTACTGCAGATTTAGGATCGTCGCGTTTGTGAGGTCTCGCGTAGATTTTGTGCTCGTGACTGTCAACATATGTTTTGTAATCGGGATGACTCGCAATAGATTTCATCTGACGTTTGTTAAAAATTTCACCAGGTGAAGAATAAGATTCGTTGATAAACTGTTTGAATGAAAGCATTGTCAATTCCCTTTCAAATATTTATATAAAAAAAGGGGAGCCGAAGCTCCCCTTTCTAGTCTGCGGCTTGAAACCGTCTTCTGGGTCTCAGATTTCAACTGACTGAGATTCTTTTGTATTTAGTTGTTTGTTTTTTCTAAACTCTTCCCAGCGTTTTTTTGCCGCTGCAGATACTGATTGTTTTCTCTTAGAATCCGCAGACCATTGGTCTTTCATGCGTTCGGAATTGGCTATTTTCCATTCTTCAGTATGCGGTTTCTTTTTGATACCTCTTAGAGCAGCTTTATGCTCTTCAGTCATACCACCTCGTTCTGCAAACTTTTTTTTCTTTGCCTCCGAAATAGCTTTAGCCTTTTCAGGTGAACAAGGACCGGTTGATTTGCCTTTCTTTGCTGCGGAAATCTTTTGACCAATCGTTTTTATGTGGTCGTCGTACTTGTGCCAAACTTCGTTGTTTTTAATGTTCAGGTTGTAATAACGAGTTTTGATTTCTTCCGGTTTGATCATATCAAGATAACGCTGTTCTTCTTCGTACAACTCTTTTCTTGATTGTATGTTTGTTTTTATTATTCTTCTTTTAAAATCTTCTGGGCGACGTTTGAAAGCTTTTCTCATCCATCTAGAGCTACAAATGTAGCTATCATTTTCACGCCCCCACCTACAACCAACGTAGTAACGTTCGTGTTTGCGGTCAAACCAAATGTAAATAAATCCGTGCTTTACCATAAAAAAATACCTCCAAGATTTCTCCTGGAGGTATTTAGCGCCTTTGAGGTTAGGTTATACACTATCAGCCACGCTATTACAGAATGGCTGATAATATAAAACGGGTCCACTCACATAAGATTCGTGACGATAACGCGACGATAGTAGAGGTTGCTGTTGAATGTCAGAGCGCCTGAACCAACTGTTAGACCCTGGGCGAATGGATTTGCTACCATGCCGTAACGAGTCTTGAAGCCGATCTTTGGCTGGAAGGTTGACTGGTCAACAGCGCGAACCATCTGCAGAGGAACGTATGGGCAGTAGAACAGACCAGCGTCGAAAGCAGAAGAACCCTTATAACCGATCGTGATATAGTTGCCACCGATTGCATATGGATCGATGTAAACCTTTAGACGACCATTAAGAACACCAGCAAAAGTATTGCCTGTGTCATCAACGTTGAGGTTGTTTGAGTTGAGGGCAGGAGCGTAGTCAAGAACACCAGCCATCTGTAGAGCCGAAGCAACGTCGGACGAGCAGATAACGATGTTACCCTTACCACGACGAGTTGTACGAGCGATAGCATTAGCTTCACGTTCCAGCTGGAACATTAGACCCTTGAACTTTTCGACTGACCAACGACCGTTTGAGTCGGTGTCAAGGTCGAAAATACCAGCAGTTGTAGTATTGTCCTGAGCGCCAGTTACAGCAGTGATATTGATCGTACGAACAACTTCACGGTTGATTTCAGCCATGATTTCAGCTGAAAGGATGTTAGCAAGTTCTGTTTCAGCATCAAGACCATGAATAGCCTTCAGATCCTGAGCCAGTTCCATTGTGTACTCAGCCTTCAGGGCACGTGACTTCGCAGTTACAGTTACCTTCTCGATTGAGAAGCCCATCTGAGCGAATGCAGTGTTACCGTCAGTTCCAAGTACTTCAGCCTGAGCTGTTGACATACCTGTGCCGGTGTTATAACCGTTAACAGCTGACATGATTGAAGTGTTTGTGTCACCTGGGATTGTACCAACAAACTTCTGACCGAACGAGTTAGCACCTGAAGTTACAGATGTGAACGACGAGTCAACTTCGTTGTAGAAAGTTTCTGAACCAAGTCTTGTGTTACCGATTGCAGATGTGTTACCAAGAGCAGCAGAGTTGCCGTACTTCGAACGCATTGCAAAGATAAGTCCTGTTGGACCTGTCATTGGCTGAGTACCAGCAATGTCATAAGCAATCAGGTTTGGCATCGCACGACGAACCAGTGAGATAAGTACTGGGTCGAATGTGTCGATTGGACCAGCGCCGGCAGTTGAGCTAGATGCTCCAATACCGTTGAATGCACCACCTGAAGTTGTTTCAGTAAGAGTTTGATATTGACCGTGAACGGCGGATTCGCGAAGAGCGCGCTCTGTGTTTTCTAGAAGAACTGCAGTTACCGAACGACGATGAGCGTCACGGATTGTTGGCAGTTCTGAGTGCTCTAGAATAGGAGCCCACTTCTTTTGGATTTCTTCCTGTAGAAACATTTTAGTTATTCCCTTTCTTTAGGTTTTTTTTATTTATAAAAAATTACTTCTTGACGGTTCTTGAGATTGCTTGTACGTACTTGTTAACCTGAGGATCAACATTTACGGTTTTCTCGCCGATTTCGCCTTCGAACGTTTCTTCCTCGATATTCGAAGACTGAGGCTTCGTTGCTGGGAAATAGTTTTCCTTTACAACCGAAAGTTTCTTCTTGTAAACATCGAGGTTGCCGTCAAAGCTGACTCCCTCGGCAAGTGAAAGAAACTTTTCGGACTGAGTTAGAGTGAGACCTTCCGCGATTTCATCGACAGTTTCCTGTCTCGCCGATTCCAGAATAGCAACTTTTAGCTCAGCATTTTCATTGATTGTCTCATCGAGAGCAGCTTCTAGTCTTTCAACCTTAGCAGCTAGTTCTTCAACAACATTGATCTTTTCTTCTGGCATATCAATGTAATGCTCAGCAAATAGGTTCTTCAGACCACCAATGAATTCTTCCATGATTTCGTTACGTAGCGCCGATTCAATCGCCACTTCGTTTTCCTGCATCCAGTTTTCAACAACGTAATCAAGGTATGTGTTTAGGTTATTTTCGACACCTTCAACGATAGAAGTAACTTCTTCTTCTAATCGAGTTTCGTACTCTTCCTCAAGGCGCGTAATTTCAATCACAGCACGCGCATTAACTGCAGCTTCGAATAGAGTTGAAGCTTTATCTTTAAACTCTTCTGAAAGATCTTCACCATCAAACATTTCTTCAACGTCTTCTTTAACGTCAATTTTTGGCATAGCGTCACGAGTCTTCGGACCCTTACCGGTCTTCATATCGATACTTGATGCGTTAGAGTCAGACGAAGCTCCGGAAGGTAGTGAGCTTGCTTCCTTACCGATAAGAGCCATGGCTTGTGTATACCACTTTGTCAAATCGTCCTTACGCATAGAATGCATTGCGCCGATAACTGAAGTGATAGCTTCAATCTTCGACTTTGGATCTGAACCAACTGAACGAGAACCCGCCTTCAGAGTTTCTGAAGCGATTGATTCGTCTAGCTCGTCGATTGTTTCTTCTTTGATATTTTTAGTATGCCATTTGGTTTTAGCTACGCCGTCGATGAACGCTTTTGCGCCTTCGCCAGGACCGTTGTGTCTGTCATATGGAACCTTTTTACCATGGATAGTAGCTTCATAAGAATGACCGCCGTAATCGTTATGATGGTGAACTACGGAACCGATTTTTTTATCGCCCTTGTGGATATCGTAATGCTTTTCAACAGCTTTTACGGGATGATCTTCGTCGTCGGTTACATCCTTGGGATGCGTTGTTTTAGTTAGTTTTAAATCATAGTTTTCTTGAAGTTCGTAATTTTCTTCAGACATTAAAGGTCTCCCTTCCAATTTGTTTAGTTTATTTATATTAGATTTGTTTTTGACGAGAGAGACTTTAGGAAGCTCTCATAGATACCGAACTTACCTTGCTCGATCTCATCCATACGCATTTTCTTCATTTCTTTACGTGTTTCATATAGTTTCTCTTGATACCAAGATTCTGTAGATGCATCATAAACCCACTCAGCTCCTTCCATAATACCTTTGACAAAAGCATTAGGAGCAGAAGGATCAGCTACAATATCCGCAGCTGTAGCAAGATGAAAATCATCCTGTACTTCCATGATACCTTGTTTGTTCGGCTTCAAAGAACCAAGACCACGAGAAGAAACGCCAAGATTAGCACCAGACTTCAGCAGACCCTTAGCAATATTACCCATTGGTGTATCTATAAGTCTAGCTTTACCAATGAAATTTGAACCATCACGCTTTAGTTCTGTAATCATATGAGAAACACGATCAAGATTAATCTGAGGTCCGGCTGGGTGACCGAGCTCGCCATAAGCTCTTTTCTGATTGATATTGTTCTCGATGTATTTATTGACTGCGGTTTCTAAAACAGGTAGGCTGTAAATACGACCATTGCGGTTAGGAGTATCAGCTTGCATGAAGATACCATGGATGTAATGGTCTTTAGAACCATCTTCTTTAGCTTCGTAGAGGTATTCGACCTCTTCGGTTAGTTCTGTAATGAGTTTCATTTTTATAACCTAATTCGTGAATGCAATAGGAACAGCCACTAGTGTTGTCGCTGTATTATTAGAAGTTAATATATCAGTTGGACTTTTTTGAACAATCAAAGTTTCGCCACCAATAATAGACATTGTCCATTTAGTAGTAGTATTGGTTGAATCTTTACACGTTATTAAAGCCAAAGATGTGACTGCAGAAGCATGAGAAAGCTTGACTAATCCGCTATTACCATATGAACTAAATGTTGTGGTGTTACAAACAGATTCAACACCAAGAGGTTTGATTATTGCACTCATACGTTTCTTCCTGTATTAACGTCGACCGAGTAATTCGGGAATGTGTTTCTTGGAGCTCCGGTCATATCGATACCACCATCAACAGGTGCCGTTTGCTCGTCTTCTTCTTTGTCTTTTGAATGATCGCCGTAGACCATGTAATCATGAACTGCAGATACGTGATCTTTAGCAACTGCAATCTTTGCTTGCACCCATGGTTCAATCATTTGTTCATCACCCAGTTGCATAGCAAGATGCAACGCTTTATTTGCAAGAGCACGCAGTTGCGTTTTTGCCATTTCAGCGGATTCATCGCCGTCTGAACCGCCAAGTAGAGGAACTGCTAGGTCTTCCTTGATCGACGCTTGATGATGTCTGATTACACTATTAGCTACGTGTGCAGCTGTTGTATCATTTAGTTCCGACGTTTTTCTACCGGGTAGACTTGCGCTGTATTTTGTGATGTCTTTACGACTTGCGACTACGCGAGAACCAGGCGTTTTTTTATCTTTATACGCCGAATAAGGATGAATAGAAGTTAACTTTTCGCCTTTGTAATGAAGATCGTATGTCGGTTTGCCGTCAGGGTGCGCAGTGGTTGATTTCTTACCAGTTTTGACCAGTTTGTAGTCTGGATGTAAATCTGTTGCTTCGACGATTTCGGTGGAGCCAACTCCGTGTAGAGCTCCTGAATTAAAACCCTCTGTTTCTTCTCCGAGGTGTGGAGTTACAGTAAACTTGTGGGTTTTACCGAGAGTTCCGGTTCTAGCCTTTGATCTAACATGAACTGTTTTACCGTCGTTCTTTGTTACCATACCGTAACTTTTGTCGCCTGTACCATGCTGATAGAAGTCAGTGTGCATACCAACATCCATACCCTTCGCCATGTCTGGGTGCATCTTACCCTTGGCGCCATATTCGCGATGGTTTACTTCGTTGATTGGCTCAACTTCTTCGTTAGTCTTCTTTGATTTTTCTGGGTGCATGCTGTAATAAGCACCAAGAGCCATACGCTGACGTTCTTCGCCTGACTTACCAGCGAACTTCTGATCCTTTGACTTGCGGAAATCCCTGATTATGTCGCCAGCTGAAGTATTTTTTGTGAGAACTTCTTTGAGAGTCTTTTTTGGCTTAGAACAGTCAGCCATTTCGTGGACTGGGCAAGAAACACCTTCCTCGGTCATGTTGCACTTTGCGACTTCATTAGCTTCGTGCTTTATCGTGTATTGTTTGCCGGACTTATCTTTAGCTACAGAATAACCTTTACCAACAAACTTTACGGTGGCTTTGGATTTGAAATCCGGATTGTTTTTGCTAGGGGAAACGTCGACCTCGTCACCAACCTTCTTAGCTTCATTTACACTTTCTGAATCTTTGATATTTTTACGACCATGTTTTGTTTCTTTAGCAAGAGCAGGCTTGATGTTCGTAGCCTGATACAACTCATCGGTATTACCAACGCGATCTGAATGCTTCTCAGTCTTGTGCAGTTTTACGAATTCTTGTTCGTTCGGAGCCTTCGGTTCGTAATCAACACCAGGATCCTTACCAGTTGAACCTGGTACGACTTTGGAGGTTTTTACGCCGTTTAAGATATCTTTAAGCGTCTTCGCCATCTTCCTGGTCCTCTACTTCTTCTGTTTCTAGTTCTTCTTCAGTTTCATAATCGTCAGAAGGGTTTACGAACATGTTCATTGCCATTTGTTGTTTCTTACCTTCAATCGCCGAAGCAACCCTATCCTGAAGAATAGCCTTGAAAGCGTCTTCAAAATCGATAGGCTTCTGAATTGAACTGAACTTGATAAGATCTGCTACCCGAGCTTCAATTTCCGTCATGTCTATAATCCTTATTTATTTCTTGATAATATTTGCACTGCTGATCTATATTTAGATTCATCCTGTATAGAACGTTTATCTTTTTTACTTAACAGATTAACCGTTGCTTCGGCTTCTCTTATTTTTTTAGCTTGCGCATCATCTTCGGGTGGTGACTCTTCTTCATCAGGAGGTTGTTCGCTCCCATCAGATATTTGATCGTCCATTCCATCCATAGGAGAAGGAGGATTCCAGCGAGGATCATCCTGCTCTTCTTCAATTTGCTTGTCATGTTCTTCAATATCATCATCTGACTGCTGAAGGATATTTTTACGTGCCCACTCGTGCGAGTAGTACTTACCAAGTAGACCACCCTGATCCATAGTCATCATGAGCTGAGCTCGATTCTGAACCACTTCGGAATTCTTCAGCTCGGTGAAGTAGTTGTCTTTAGCGAAATCGAATCGAATATCCGGAGCAATATTCTGCCAATCCTCGATCGACATAATACCTTTCAGAACCAGCTGCTTTTCTAACAGTGAAGTGAATAGTGTGCTGAAACGACCGCGAAGTCTTGAAATAAACTTAGAGAACTTCAGTTCGTCTCTTGTAACTTCTGTTGCTCTACCAAGAGAGAACAGAGCATCAGAATTTAGGCGATTCACAGGCACGTTTAGAGTTTGATACATCTTTTTCTGGAAGTAAAGAACATCATCCATCTGACCGAGCGTTTGACCGCCTGGTAGTGTAGTTACTTCCGTACCACGTCCGCCTTCTCTACGAGGCAGCCAGTAGTCTTCAAGCATCGTCATGAACTTTCTGTCGTCGCGAACTTCACCGGTGGCGCCATCGTAAATCAAACGATTTTTGTGCTTGACCATAATGTCGCGAACATACTGCTCAGCCTTCATCTTAGGCAAGTTACCAACATCGATATACCAGATACGACGCTCAGGAGCGCGCGCGAGGCGGTAAATGACTAGAGCATCTTCGAGAGTGCGAAGCTGATTTAGTGCTTTGATTGCTTTGTGAAGATATGAGAGAACCATTGTTCCCTGAGTGTCAGACAATCCGGATGTAATATACACAACCGAGTCTTTGGCGATCTTCATACCAGTTGTTGAAGGACCAACTACCTTATTACCGTAGTTGAAACCCTTGTCGTTGAAGATGAAGTATTCGTTTTGAACTTTTGGAACGACAGCCTCATGACCGTCTCCACCAGGAACTTTTCTTTTTGCCACTTCACGAACTTTACGGATTTTTCTAGGATCAACGTATCTTACTTCTTTGATACCAGCACTTACGTTCTTTTCATCAATAACAACGTGGTAATACAATCTACCATCAATGTACCAGCGACGGTAGATATCGTATGCTCTTGATTGGAAATCTAGAATGTTCAAAACGTTTTGGAATTCGTCTCGAATGGCTTTCTTGACCTTGTCTGTGACTTCAAGGTTGTCGAGAACAATACTGACGATATTTTGTTCGTCGATTGATATTGATTCGTTAACGATTTCATCTACAGCCGAATCAATTTCAGGCTGTAGAGACATTTCTCTGTACTTAGTTACTAACTCGGCTTCGGTTCTTACCGTCCCGTCTAGGTCAATATAAGTGCCGTAAGCACCACCTGCGGCAACGATAACTGCTCCGTCGTCTGCTTCTTTCGGAGCAAAAGACGGAGCTGTATCAACAGGAACTTTACGTTGGAATTCGAATCCGAATAGTTTCATTTATTTTATTTTTCCAAAACGGAGAGGAGTAATCTCCTCTCCTTCACAATATATATTATTTTACAATCAGCCGCCAGGCTCGCCGGTGTCGATAGCAGCACCAGTTCCACCAAACTGAATCGGAATCCAATAATCGTAAGAGAATGTTACATCGAACGTCTGAATAGCGTTTGTGTTATCCCAGTCCAGAGCCATATTAGAAACGGTTGTCGGAAAAATACCAACAAACTGATAAGATCTAATAGCGGTGCCTTCCTTAGAGAACTGTGTTACATAAGCATCTGTATTCTTGTAACTGTTTGCCGCAAGAAGCTTTACGTTTCCGACAAACTGATTGATCTGATTTGACCAATCTTCAAACATATTTCTTACTAGATAATCTTCATCATTCATAACCGTGACGGACCAATCGGCGAAAGTACGATCGCCAGCCAACTTAATCTGACGACCAAAATACGGAACGTTTACTGGATCGATAGTTGCTGCCGGAACTTCGGAAGCGCGACAAGTAAAAACAAACTTATCGATTGTCGCTTGATCTTCGCCGATATTTGGATTGATCTGAACTTGAAAAAGACTTGGTCTTGCGCCACCTAACGTAAGACCGCGACTTTTGAAGTCATTGATATTAAAAGCCATGTTCGTTACTCCTGTTTTTCTTTATTTATTAGAACTGACCGATGATTGTTGAGAACTGAACGCCAGTTCGAACAGCCACGAAATTCAGCTGAATAAAGTTGATTGAACGATTTGGCTTGATGTAAATATCACCCCAGAACTCATTTCGATCAATTCTTTCTGCTGTGTTATTTGTGGAGTCGCAAACAACCAGGAAGTCAGTTATACCACGACGAGCCTGAACGTCACGCAGATAAGGAACGACTAGGTTCTTAAACTGCGATCTTGTAAATTCATCGTTGAACTCAAACAGAGAGAATCTTGAAGCATTAGAGATTGATTTTTCAAGATTGATGAATAGACGACGAACATTGATATGATCGAATGCAGAAGGCTTCTTTGTTCCAGTCTTATCACCGAACAGAACGGTTCCTTGACCTGGGAATGTTACAATCGGATTGATCGAGTTTTTGTAAAGGAGATCTCTTTCGAGCTTTACTGGATTATAACGAAGCTTTACAATGTTTTTAATCTGACCGCGATTGAAACCGGCTGGAGAAAACCAAGCATCGTTTGTTGCTTCTGTTCTTGCTGCAAGACCAGCGATATCGCCGTTCAGAGGAACATAACGATAAACGTCGTTATAACGATCGTACATATACTTGTAACTTGAGTCGTACACAGCGTATGTAGAATCAGAAAGAGCGCCAAACCAGTTAACAAGCGAAGTAGCTTCCGCCCCAACGTTGCTCTTTACAAGAGAATCATCTGGAGAGATGAATGCAACGCAGTCTTTACGAGCTTCGGCGATATTCTGAATCAGATAATTCGCAAGCTGAAAGTTATTTACAGTCTGACCATTTACAGTTGTAGAACCGCCAGTTGGTTTACCCTGCATCAGTAGAGCAATATCGACTGTCTCTGTAGATTTATAAAGATCATACGCAGAAGCAAGAATGTTTAGAGGGGCTGTTGATTCTGTATAACCATCAGTTCCACCAGCGAACGATAGAGACAGAGGAGACATGTTAGATGAACTTGCGATATTCAGAGCAACATTTGAAACAGCACCGGTACGATCGTTAGCCCACCATACGTAAGCAGAACCATCGTTGATTACTGTTTTATAGTAAAGTGAAGCGCCTGCCTGAGACTTAGCATCAGTAGCACGGGAAACGTTCTCGTAAACTTCTAGAACTGCGTTAGGAATTCCAGTGAACATACCGTCTTGGTCAACAACCACTACGTGCATAGTATCAACGGCTGAAGTGTTACCGAAGTTTGTATTATAGTAAGAAGATACAGGAGCTCCATCGACTCTGTCGAAGAATTCCCAGTTTCTTGTCAAACCGATAACCGTGGTATTACCGTTAGTTGTAGTATTAGCGGTGAAATCGGTTGAAAGCTTGTAACCGCTATCGAAGTTTAGTGCAAAAGTTGCTACTGAAGCATTGGCAGTAACTGATCCAACAGAAGTAACTTTCAGATACTGAGTTCCGATAGAACTGTTTCCTACAGTTACAGCATCACCGACTATTAAACCATTCGCGATTGTATTTGCATAAGTGTTAGCTGCGCCAACAACGCCATCAGAAGTGAACGAGAAAGTACCTGTGTTCGAACCAATGCTTAAAGAGAAAGAACCAGTAATCGTGTTACTTGTTACGGTTCCAACAAGAGCGAGGTTTGAGCTGTATGCGTTAACGCTGTCGCAAACCGAGATCTTCAGCGATGTTCCAAGATAACCAGGATACTTTGCGATATAAACTGCATTTGAAGAAGTGTTACCATCACGAACGTTTAGATAATCATTTCTGTTCTTTACAACGTTAGCCGCTACGTTTGCTACGTTCGTATTTGCAATCGCGTTAAACGCGCCTTGAGCAGCATTTGAGCTAGTCGTATTGGCAGCACGAACTACGTAAAGAGAAGAACCGTAACCAAGAAAGTTAGCGGCAGTGAAAAAAGTCTCGTAGTTGTTTGATGTTGGTTTACCGAATGTGTTAACGAGAACGTTTTCATCGGTTACCAAAAATCTTTCGCCAACCGGACCCCAGCGAAAAATGCCGGCAACTGCACCGGTTGAAGTGGCTACGCCTGGAACAACTGTAGTAAGGTCGACCTCAGTTACGTTTACGCCAGGACTTATTTGATATGGCATTTGTTATCTCCTTTCGAAAGTATATAATAATCGAGCGTTTCAAACTTATTTATAAAAACCCGTGTTCTGGCTCGTCGCTCATCCATCCTCTAATAGTCGGAGCCTCGACTATCTCTGCATGCGTCATGCCATTATCAACAAATCCAAACGGAGTAAGATCCTGTGAAATTTCTTCATCTGTTTTTTCGCGGAGCCTCGAAAGTGTATTTATCGATGTCAATTCTTTGAAATACATCTGATCCGAAAGCCAGGCGAACAGAACCAAACCCATAACCATATCATCATGTTTGCCGGACTCAGCTTCGTAGGACAATCCTTTTCTGGAAAAAGTAGAGAGTTCGCTAATAGTTTCAAAATCATTTATTACAAACTGATTTTGTTCGATGAGAAGCTTCAAGATTGAACAACCGACAGATTTTACTGATTTTGTTGTTCTGATACCTTTGTCGATATTACCGCCGAAACCTGAAGTGATTCTCTTGCCGTTTCTGCCAGCTGATTCTGTGAACAGAACGTTATCGTATTCAAAATCATAATGTAATGAATTTGCTACCTGACCACCCATGTTATTGATTTCAACAAGAACAACAGCGCTGTTATACGATTTGCAAACTCTGAAAACAATCTCAGCATAGTCAATTGGCGACACTAGATTGTTACGGTAAGTGCAGACCTGTTTGTAAGGCATAGAATGAACGTCTATTATACTGAATGCCGAGTAGTCTAAACCTTTGCCCTCTGAAACGTCGACGATACAGACGTAAGGGCGATCTTTCACAGGTTGTTCAAATAACTGTAACCCATTGTTTTTATGCATTGGTATTTTGTATACGAGCTCTTTTAGTTTCCAACCAGCGATAAGAGTACCAGAGCTACCTTGGAATTCTACACAGTATTCTTGATCAAACTTTTCTGTATCAAAATTCATCGCGGAAAGAGTGTCTTTTCTCCAGGCTTCGTCTCTTCCTGGAACGTCATGCCACATGACTTTGATTGGCTTGTAATTGTTTTTACCTTCGGACGAGTTCTGCCAGATTTTGTAGAAGTGATTTAGACCGTTTGGAGTTGAAACCAAAACGATCTTTGATTCGGTGCCGGATGAAATTGTAGGATAAACGGATGTGAAGAATTCGTCCCAGTTCTCAATGAACGCAGCTTCGTCGATAAACAATAGGTTGATAGAGTAACCACGAATGTTATTAGAAGAAGTAGCAGCTGCTATGACTCGGCTATTATTCTCTAACTCAAACGATCCTTTGTTCCATTCTTTTACACCCTGTTGCAACCATTTAGGAAGATACTGATACGCCAGCTGAATACGCCCAAGGATTTCGCGTGCTGTATCACCTTTATTTGCAAGTAAAGCGACGGTTTTGTCGGCATGGAAAATGATATACCAAAGAATGAATCCACAAGTAGTAGTTGACTTACCAGCCTGTCTAGCCGTAGCGATGACAGTGTATCTTTCTTCTGCCATCGTCTTGAGCATTTGTTCTTGATATGTATAAGGAACGAAGTTAACCAGACCACGGTTGATGTTGATGATCTTCATGTAAGTTGTAACGAAGTATACAACATCGTTTTTGCACTTCATGTATTCTTGCACTAATTCCGGAGTCCAGTTTACGGAGACTCCGCTGCGCTTTAGATTAGGATTACCAAGATAACTTCTGAAATTGTTAATCTCATTCACTTTTTCATATCCTCGATCATCTTCTGAAGCTCGGATGTCGAACCTACAAAAAGATTGTTCGTAACGTGTTTTTTCGCTTCTTCATCCTGAGGAACATCCGCCTTGTCAATCGTTCTGATCTGCTGCTGTATGTCAAGCAACTGTTTAGATGCGTTTGTGACTGTATCCATAAGTTTAGCGAGGACCTCGAACGCTCTTGGATTTTGAGACTGATCTGCGATAGTTGCAAGTTTTGCGATAGCGTCAGTACCATTTTCTATAACCTCTCGAACGTTCGCGCGCGCGAAGGTAAAATCTTCTTTAGCCGAATCATTTCTCGCCGTGTTAACGATAGTAGAAATTGATTTACTATAGTCTGGTGGAACAATTGGTCCCAGATTCAATGCCCTGTCGATTGGGCTCTCATCATCATTATTGTCCATAATCCCGTTCCGTGATGTTAGTTACGTAGCCAAAATCGTCTGTTGCAACAATATTAGCAACTGGTATCGAAAGGCTAGAGTTTGAAGTTGGTTTACCATTTGCAGTCAATCCAGGCTGCACCTGGATGTATGATACAACTGGATTGGATGTATTTGCGACAATGTCACCTTTTACGACAAAGAATTCTGTATTCGAAAACTTGATAACTTTGGAAGTTTTTACCGGACCGTATAGATAAGCTTTCATAGTGAAATCAAGATTCCAAACCATCGATCTGCGTTCTTTGAAATCGCCTTCGTATACGTCTTCAAGATTAACTCTATTCAGAACGACCGGTATGTCCATGGTCACATTCATCTCGGGAATAAGATGAACAGTAGTTGTCCAGTCTGGTGTGAAGTAAGGTAGAATCTGCTCTACGATTTTGTTACCATCTTCGGCATTCTTTACAAGCACGCTGAGTTGAAAGTTGATGTTGTAGGGAACTGGCATATACTGATATTTGTTCTTCGACTTATCATCCGGGTCTACTACTGCAATACGATTAATCGTCTGGAGTTTTCTAGAACCATCATAGTCGAAGCCAGTCATTTCGAACGCCATCATCGGTAATGGATACGTCGCTGTTGGGCGATCAATATTAGGATCCTGAACCACACGAGACAGCATTTTGTCTTTTGGTCCGTATGTAATCGGAACTCTTTCGACAAGATTCACGTTACCATTTTTATCTGTTCTGCTGATGTAGATACCGTTGAACAAAGTTCCGAACAGGATAATGTATTTACGGATCGATGAGAAGTAGAATGGTGTTGATGAGAACATCAGATTTTGCCCTCACTGAAAGGATCTTTTTCGGTAAAGTCAATAAAGTCATCCGATCCCAGCGGGAAGTTATCAGTTCCTTGCTGAATCGTATCGTTTTCAGACGCTGGATTGATAGTTTCAGGTTTGTAACCCTCTACAACCAGATAATTACTATCTTCATCAGTCAAATTGACACCCTCTTCATTCATAATAGCATAATCAAGAATATTAACAGAGTAATTTTGCTGAATTGCATCGATCTCAGGAATACCAGTGTTGAATTGTTCGTTGCTGTATTCGAAGAGCTCACAAATCAGTTCCCAAGTCTGCAAAGCACCGAACTGATAAAACATCTCGAACTTATTGACGAACTTGATCTGGAAACATTTGCGATTCAGTGGGAAGTAAATCAGATCGCCTTCGTTCGGTCTTACCTGATCAGTTACAATAGCAACTTCCTGATTGAACGTTCTCTGGGCAATGCTGAATACAACCTGATCGCGAATCTGCAGTCCAAACTTAGACATGAAGTTACCATCGCCAGTAAATCCATCAATTGATTTGATGTAGAGCTCTACCATGATAGCATGATTGTATTGTGATGAATCGTCTTCGCCGAGAAGCTTATCATAGTTGGTGATAACGCGAGGAATGTAATACATATCCTCGCCGTAGATTTTGATAGACTCTATGATCAGATCCTCGTAAAGGTTCTGTTCGTTACTAGCAGCAAAATTATTGAAAAAAAATTGGTGGCCATTAGGCTATACCTCCTGCGGTCTTTGACTTGTTAGCTCTTCTTTTTTCCCAACCAAGTCTAACTTTTTCTTTCCACTCTTCTGACTGATAATAGCCGGATTCAACACGTTTCTTTTGAGAAACTTTACCAGCGTCAGAAGCTAGTTTTTTTGTGTTTGGGTTTGACGATCTGGACTCGCTCATTTTTTTTCTCGACTCTTCGCTGTGTTTGCTTCCAACTCTAGAAGCAATAACAGCAGCCGCATGTTCGGCACTATTTTTAGAGTTTTTTCTTCCGGCGTGAAGTTTAGCGGCATGCTCTTTCGATATACCATTAGGAAATCTTTTTTTGTACGCTTCTCTCAATTTTTTTCTGTGTTCCTCGGTCATTTGACCTTTAGCCCAACCATCAAAATAAAAGCCATCGTTGTTATGTCTGTTGTAAAATCCCTCATTTAGTTTAGCGTCAACAGATTGAAGAATTTTTGCTTCCAATTTTCTTATGTCCGCATGTTTCCCTCTAGCAACGATCTGCCTCGAGAAATCTTGAGGTCTCCGATTATACTCTTCCATCATGTATTTACTAGAACAAACGTAACCGTCATCCGTCGAACCTTTATGAGATCCGACATACAACTTGTTATTAACTTTATCTGTCCAACAGTACACGAAAGCTTCCATTAGGCTGCTCCAACAAAACCGAGAACGGTTTGCAGTAAAGGAACAGAAACGGCAAGACCGAATAAAATTCCGATCATATCCGTAACTGGAAGTGAATAGCTAATGATCATCTCGCGTTCTAGCTCTCCACGCTCGCGTATGGCATCATCGTAGATTCTCTGACCATTAAACTGAATACCACCTGGTAGAGTCATGCCAGTAAACTTAGAAAGGTTTGCTCCCCACTGCTGCTTGATCAAGCAAGTAGCATAGCGAAGAAGCCAACGATCTTTCCATACGTCAGGAAATAATGCCGGATCGACAATCTGATAAGCCTCTACAATGATGTAGTCACCAGTATTGACAATCTGCCAGTCCATATCAATGTAAAGGCGATTGATGTTTCTGTTATAACGAATAGGCTGCTGACCGACGAGCATCTGTTCTAAGAACTGAACGTGAGTCAGCGCCATGTAATAAGGAACCATTGATACAGAAGTAAGAGTGTAAAGATCGTTCAGAGCGATCTGATAACGAATGTTGAACAGGTTGTTGGTGTTCAAGCCTTGACCAATTGGAAATAAGTTAACAGCACCAATAATATTCTCAGGCATTGTAATATATTTGTTAATCTTATCAGCATCTGTAATCTGATACTTGTAGAAGGTTCTTTCGGAGCCATCGAAGTGATAATCCCAGTAATACTTCAATGCTTCATCAATACGATCATCAACCTGATCATCGTCAACGTTGATTTCGATTACAGGTTTACCAAGAGTTCTTAGGCAATACTCTTTGAACTGGTCTTTTGTTGTCGGCGTTGCCATTAAAGCTCCTATATACAAGAAAATCGCGTGTTACTGTTATTTATAAAGGATGAAGTATGAGCTTACAAAAAATAAGATTTAGCGAACTTGATTTTAAATATGATACCGACAGATTATTAAAAGAACTCAATATATTAAAATTTGTTCAATATTTGACTGATGCATCAACTCATACTAATCACTATAAAATGCCCATATTCAATCAATCACAAATAAAAAATTGTAAAATTTGGAAAGGTATTAATTTAACAAATCCGCCCGATTCAGTTTTTATAAAAAATTCTAGTTTGAGCAAAATCCGTAATGAGAATAGCGAACTAGAGTGGGTTTGGGTCAAAGAATTTCCTTACATGCAATATATAGTCAAGAGTCTAGGTTTTTTAAAAACAAATCTTGTAAGAGTTCTTGTTTTAGAACCCGGATCTATCGGTCCCGTTCACAACGATAACTCTACTGGATCTTACTATAGTGTTAACAGAACGTCGATAACTCTTAACATAAGCGATGGCGGAAGCCCATTGGTTTTTTTGAACGGAAACGAAATTCATAGTAAGATGCCTGGTCCTACATTTCTATTTAGAGATGATTGTTGGCATGGGATTCCGGAAACCAAAACACAAAGGTTTCAAGTGAGAATAAACGGAATGATTAACGAAACTGTAAATAAATTGTTATTACAAAATACAATTATGGAGATTATCTAATGAAAATTTACCTTGATCAAGTTCCCGACTCTTTGACTGTTATGGGACACATAAAAGCGACAACGGATTGGAACAAAGCTTGCGAATCTGTTAAGCCGAAAACAAAAACACATCAATATGAATTCATTATACAGGATTTTGATCAACAATCAATCTTTAATGCAATTCAACATAGCCTTGCAATCTATGGAGAACATGGCTGGAAATCTTCTGAAGGCGAATCAAAAGATTATGTCGGATTCAGTCTTGTTTACAATCCAGATCATCAGGAGTATTCGAATCTTCATAGTAGCACTCTTGGAACCTCTAAAAATCAAAAAAATCAATTTTTTTGGGGTAAAACAGAAACTCATACAAAATTAAAAAATAGTTATTTCGATACGCTCGGATTTAATAAACAAACTCCTGCTAGTCAGTTTGATGCGCTCGGAAAGTTTCTTTCTAGAAGAAAATGTCAAATGATACGAGGAAGATTATCTTCTATAGATGGTACACAAATAGAAAATACATCTGTTGGCTGGCACAGAGACGAACCCGTATTTGAAAATTTAAGATTGAACGTGCCAATTGTTACTACGAAAGATTACCTATTTCAGATGGAAGGTAAAGAACCTTGTCATCTTGAAGTCGGTAAAGCATACAGCTGGGATACAAATACGCCTCATAGAGTTTTTAATACAAAGTGGTCCGAAACGAAACGGACACATCTTGTTATAGGTTTCAGCCCTTGGTTAAATTATAACGAAAAAGAACGTTATTGGGAATCAAATGAATTTTATGGAAAAAAACATCCATTTGATATGCTGATAGATGAAGATGTGTTCGCCGGTCTAGATTATAATCAGATGTTCCATTCGTAACGATGTGCTGTCGGTTCAATACCGAGGCTTTTAAAATTCTCAATCATTTCAGGTGAAGCGAGTAATGAAACGATAGTTGTCAAACGTTTCACACCAAGTTCTTTTAATGCGTCAATAGCCATCTGACGTGTCGTGATTGCAATTCTTTGTTCTCTATATTCCGGTTTCACATAAGTCAAATTAGAGTCGTAAAACTCCGACGTGATTTTATGATAAACCCTAATTCCTACTGGAACATCATCAACTTTTAGTAGGAAAAAAATGCCATTCGTAACATTGATATGAGGAATTTCTGGAGCTAGAGCTCCTTTTTCCATTAATTCTTTCCAGGAATCTCCCCAAAAACCAGCAACAATACCGAAACGTTCTTTATTTTCTTCTGGTTTTACTTGTTCAATTGTAATATTCATTTAAATCTCCAATTTACTTTTTTGCAACTGTTGGAATTGCTTCTTCTCTAATCTGCGGTACTAATTGCTCAATGCCTCTAATTTTACCCCACAAATCTTGTCTATCTTCTGGTAGCTGATAATCTTCATCAATAGCAGTAATCTTGTAAGGAAGTGCTCCGGTAGCGGCTTCTAACGCAATAGCAAAGAATGGAAGATGATCCGAGTAAGCTGCATCACAAGACAACTTGAAATACTCTCCTTCAAGAAACATACAGGAACCTTTACATACCTGTAATAGAGGACACTTGGCGCAATCATCTCTGAACTTCCAATGCGTCGATGTATTCAATTTCACATTGGCTAATTGATTAACATGCCCAATTCTATGAGACTTACCATTCGGAGCTTTTGAAACAGCCGTGACATTCTGACAGGTGAGCACATTGCCCTGAAGATCAACAGCCATGGTATCTTCTTGATCCATACCACACTTCTGACCTAAAGTGTCGGCTGATCTGTAATTACCCCAGCTATTAAGCCATTCTTGAACTCTTTGTTTGACAATGATGAAACGATTAATATCATTATTACGGATCGCCATCAAAGTAGTCATTCTATGACCTACATGTTCTTCATCACCTTGTGGCACATTTTTTTTACCACCTTCATCATATACATCGATGAATCCACCTTCACCGATCATGAAATTGCTCTGTGGATTTAAATTAAACAGATCCTCAAAGAATGTCTGAATACTAGCGCGATCCATGTTTTCGCGATGCACCATTGAATTGATGCTGATTCTACCTTCAGGAAGGAAGCGATTGAATAATTTAAACAAGATTTTTCTTTGAACTGGATCTTCAAACGGATCTGGACCTCTTACATTCTGACCTGGACCATCGTGAGATACAGCCATGCTAAAACCCATGTCATACAACCAATCAATGATTTCTTCTGTGATCAAAGAGCCGTTAGTAATAACCGAAAATTTTGTTTTTGGATATTTTTCACGAAGACGTTCAGCCAATGGCTTCATGATCTTCCAATACACAAAAGGTTCACCACCCCAGAATTCAATTTTCTCTGGTGGGATCTTAAGCCAACTGTCCATGTTATTGATAAATCGATCCATCAATTTTGTATTCGAATGATCGATGTTCGGTACAAATCTTTGAGAACAATATTCACAAGAGTAGTTACAAGAAAGACCCATCTGAATCTTCAGAAGTTTAATGTCCGACTTACTACCTGGAGTATTGACTGAGATTGGCTTTACAGCATCGTTTGACTTTTGAGACCATACCGGTTTGATGTTAACCAATTTGTTCTTAGAATCAAAAATCTCAGAAGTCATATTATCGTAAATATAACTTACTTGATCCAATTTTTCAATTTTGTTATCAACAAAAACTGGTTTGGTACATTCTAATAAAAATTTCATTATATATTTCCTTTATATCATTCACTATTTATTTACACTGACAATTACAATCACATGCACAATCGCATGCACAAGCACAATTACAATTACAGTTATTGGTAACAACACCATATGGATTGCAATTATAAGTGCAAGCACAATTGCAATTGTATTGAAGCCAATATCTACCGTCACAATTTGCACAATTTACATTATAACAATTTAGACAATTAACACAATTAGTTGGAAAATCGCATGCACAATTACAATTACAGGCACAATTTCCATTATTACAATTACCGTCATTGTTTTTCTGATACCATTCTTTATTATGAGAAGTGTTCAAATCCCAACCACGTTGACCATCTTTTGTATTATAATAGATGTCTGACATAGCAAACTGACCACCTGCGCCAATAACAGAGCGCACGTCACCAAAAGATATTGTTCCTGAAGTAGGTGTTCCCATATCAATTTATTTCCGAATTATTTATTTACACTGACAATCACAATTACAATTACAATTACAATTGTTTTGAACACATTGTGAAGCATTGCAATTATACGGTCCGCAATTTCCATCATTACAGTTATTTTGTAACCCATAACCACCGCAATTGATACAATTAACATTTCCTGCATAAACACAATTTTGACAATTTTGTGGGAAATCGTAGCAATTACAGTTGAAAGTACAATTGCCGTTATTACAGTTGCCTTCGTTGGTCTTGTTGATATAAGCTTTACCGTAATAGTTACTCATAGCATAAGATTGTTGACCAGGTCTGGTGTTATTGTAAACATAAGCCATATCGATGATTGTACCACTGGCGCCACCGCCATTGATTTCAACGTGAATATCATTTAAGCTTAAAGGACCACTGCCCGGTAACGTCATGTTAAATTCTCTTTTCTAGTTCTTCAACTTTAGCGGAAAGCTCTTTGATGGCTTCAATTAACAACGGCACAATCTTTTCATACTGAACCGTTTTATAGTTTTCGCCTGATTTAGAGACATATGTATCCTCATCTATATATTCTCTATCAAATGGAGCCATCTGCACTGCTTCGGGAAGAATTGCTTCAATTTCGTGAGCAATAACACCAACTTGTTTGCTTTGATCTTTATAACCAAAACCTGCGGCAGTATCATTGCTATTGAATGTCACACCACGAATTGCTTTGACTTTATTCAGAGCATCTGGTATTAGAGTGATATTGGTTTTTAATCTTACATCAGAGTAATAAGCAATGATGTTACCCGAAGTATGTGTTTCACCTGAAGTGTAAGTCGAGCGAGTGAGAACAATATGAGCGCCATCCCAATAACTTGCAACCGCAAGGGTACCTTCGTAATATACTGGACCAACAACACCGCTTGATTGCACATAGCCATTGAAATCAAACCTGTCACCACCATTGAAGTATAATCGCCTGTCGCCATTTCCAAATACTACTTGTCCTGTGCTACCACTACTTATGTAGGTACGAATTGACCCCGTTACCCCGATGTCAGAGGTAAATGTATCACCTGCTCTATTTGCAGGTGTATAACCCAATCTTGCTGGAATGTTTGTATAATAAGATGATAGCTGTCCGCTAAAATAAGTTGCATTGTTAACAGTGCCATTAATTGCATTAGAATAAGCAGTTGCAGAATTGCCAGTGATTTGACTTTGAATTGTAGCAAGAGTTACGCCGCCATGATATGTGCTATTATTAGAAGTTAACGTTGCAACGTTAGCCGATAAACCAGCTGTAGTTTGATAGAGTGCAGCAGAATTAGCAACAGCATTACTGTAGGCAGAAGCAGCATTACCAGTGATCTGACCTTGAACCGTTGTTAATGTCAACCCACTAAAGTTATTTGAATTATTAGCAGTACCTTGATAGATTGTGGAATTGACTGTAACACCAGAAAGTGATAATTGTCCACCAGTAATACTTGTGTTAACAGTAGCATTACCAACAAAATATGATGATGTACTTATTGTGACGTTAGCACCAACCACAATTGATGTGGTAGCATTAGCTGTTGCTGTATTAACGGATGTTGCATTGAGTGATGTTGCAGTGATGACTGATGCATTGACTGCAGTTGAATTAGCTGTGAAGTTTCCGTTGACGGTTAGCCCGTTCTTTACTACGAAATTGTTATTTGCCATCTCAGTTCCCTATCCCTTGAGATTGTTTTTTACTATTTATACCCAAGGTAAAGCTTTAGGCAATATAGGATTTTTTAAAAGATTTAATTTTTTTTGCAATAATTCATTAATTTTATCATCCGGAGACAATGCATATTTTTCGCCAGGCATTTGTCCAGGTATAGTTTTTGCTGTAATTATACTTTTAATCCATGACACAATAAGATCTTTGTTTAGTTCGTTAAATGGTACATAATCTTGCGGTAGAACATCGACAGCGGTGAATTCAGTTTCGCCATCAAAAACGACTGTATTACCATCTTCGTCGATTGCAATTTTTTTCCAATGAATTAACACAACAGCATCAGGATGATCCGGTGATTCATTTCTTACATATAAATTAGTAATTTCCCAATCATATTTTATCGTCATTGTTTATTCTTTCTGTAAGAGTTTTAACTGTTTTTTCAAATCCTCAACTTCACCAAGTAGACCTTTTACAGCCTCAACCAAAACTGGTATTAGTTTTTTTTCATCTACTGTTAAGTATGGGTCTTCTGGATCATAATTGATGTCATCTTTCGGTGTGAGCGTCCCATCAGCTTCTTTATTTTTATATTGTAACAACTGAACTGAAGCTGCTTGAGGTAATACTGCTTTGACTTCTTGTGCAATAAGACCTATCTGCACACCAGGCTCGGTATTCTCTAATATTTTGTTGCCAATATCATTCCATTCGAAACGATAACCGTTAAGACCATTAATGATATCACGCCAATCATCAATCTTTTTTATATTCTTTTTGAGGCGTCTATCTGACCAATAAGCTATGATATTACCTGTGGCATATATATTACCGCCTGCTTCAAATAGCCAACGTGTTACATCGTCTTGTGTACGAAAACCATGAGACCACTGATTTGACGCACCACCTCTATAATACGAAGTGTCACCATAAACAAAATTCAATCGTGCCCAGCCTTCAGAAGAATAATTCCAAGTTCCAGTATTAAGGTTTAAATAATTTAATCGTGACTGTCCATTTGGATTGCAATAATACCCAGTGTCATCACTATCGTAGAATATAGGAGCTCTTAATGAACCACCCGCCTGAAGAAAAGCGCTCGTCTCAAAGTTAGTGCCATTAAAGTATAGATAGTTACCGCCGTTACCAAAATAATAAACACCAGTAGTTGGCGAGCCAGGTCTATAAGCATTTACATCGCCTGCAACATGAAGCTTATATGTCGGTGAAGTCACACCAATTCCCGTGTTACCATTAGAATCAATACGCACGCGTTCAGCATTATTTGTAGCAAAAACCAATGTTCCATCAGCTGGTGAAAACATTCCACCGTCAGTATCATTGGTGCCAAAAGAATATCCAGCAACACCCGTTCCATAAGTTGCACCACCCAAAGCCCTGATACCACCATTCACATCAAGTCTTGCGGTTGGTGAAGTTTGATTGATTCCCATATTACCACTAGAATCAATACGCACACGTTCAGCTGATGATGTATACAAACTTATGATTCCATTGGCAGCACTTCCAAGTTGCCCAATATGCATTACCATATTATTTGCAATAGAAAACATTCTGGGATTATTTGTACCAGCAACATCAACATATAAGCCCACGGTTGTATTGTCTGGGTTTAGAAAATTTATTTCTCCACCTTCGCTGCTGCCGCCATTTAAGAATGTACCAACACCATCAGTTTTACTACCACCAACTACATGCAATTTACCAGTGGGAGATGCCGTACCAATACCTACGTTACCATTAGCAACAAAATAAGCTGAAGTTCCAATAGTGAATGTGTTAGTAGAAGAGCTATTAGCAAATGTGGCAGTGCCTTGGTAAATTGTAGAATTAACGGTTACACCTGATATAGAAATCTGACCTGCAGTTATATTTGTATTTACTGATGTATTGCCGACATAATGCGTTGTAGCATTGATAAATGAATTTGTACTAACATATAAAAATGAGCTAGAAGATAAAGTGACATTGCCAGACACATTAGCGGCGCCAACAATATCAAGTTTTGCTGTAGGAGATGCAGTACCAATACCTACGTTTCCATTAGCAACAAAATAAGCTGAGGTTCCAATTGTTGCAACATTGGTCGTTGTGGTCAAATTAGCCGAATTAGCAGTACCAACAGACATCGATGTAATAGCAGTCGCATTAGCGGTTATGCTATTATACATAGCATTTGCTATAAAACCAAAATTTGAGAGATCATTTGTAATAGTCATTGATTATTACTTTCTTCTGCTGGCTTGATAATAAGATCGTCAGATTCAACTAATTGCATGATGTTGGCGTAGTCAGTGTTGGCTGGGTCGATGGGCACAGATGAAGTAACGCCATTGATATCGACCCTTATGCCGCCAATTGTTGACGTGCCTAAAATGCAATAATATTGCGCGTTTGTGTATTTCTGCATTATTAAAGCTCCGCTGCAAAAGTTAAATAAGTAGTCGAATCTATTGTAGAAAATGCAAACCCGGCTGGAACAGACACTGCCGCAAATCGCATTGCCATTGAACCGCTGCCCGCAAATATTGATGGAGTTCCAGATATATTCCCTGCCGTCCATGTACCAACAATTGTTGCAGTTGGATTTGCTCTCATTGTTGCTGGATAAGTCAATGTTAAAGTGCCGTAGTTACCCGAAGTGGCATATCCAGCAAAATAAATATCAGCAGCCGTGTTGCCGCCAAGCTTTAAAAAATACCGCTGGCACAGCATCAACGTCTCGCCAATCGGCAGCCGCTCAAATGGAGTAGCTACACTACCAGCTTCTAGTTGAACATTGCCAATTGTCCAGGTTCCGGAAGTCTGCGCGCCCACCGTCAGCACAATCTCAATCCCGGTTGTGGCTGCGCTCGGGACGCTGACAGAAGCTGTGTAGTTAGTGACGGTGCTAGTCACGGTAAACGTGCCGGTGGCAATCTGCGTGCGCGTGGGGCTTGCTAACGTGCCAAAGGTATCAGCCGTATTGGCGTAGTAAGCCGTCCATGTCACTGTAGTCAGCAGCGAGTTTGCCAGATCAACGCTAAAGGTTGCCGTGCCGTTGTTTAGATCATAACTATTGATAGCCTCAACTCGCTGACCAAAACCGATTGCAGTAACGCTCGCCGCTCCTGTGAACCTGTAACGATACTGATCGATACCAGAACCAGCAACACGTTGCCCTGTTACGTTAGCTCCAGTACAATAACCATAGAAACGATCCACGCTGTAGGCTAGAGCAGCTGCAGCAGTAAATGTTTGCGCCGATCCAGCATTGCGCTGGTCAACAGCCATACCGCCATTAATGATTCTATTACGGCGATATCCATTTGTTAATGTTGGTAATACCGTAGTACCATTGATTGTCATTCCAGTCACTGCAGTATTATTAGCAGTTATGCTATTATATACAGCATTAGCTATTGTAGCTACCTTGGAAAGACCTACTGAATCAGTCATTGATTATTGCTTTCTTCTGCTGGTTTGATAATAAGATCACCAGATTCAACTAGTTGCATGATGTTGGAATAGTCAGTATTGGCTGGGTCAAGTGGGACAAACGAAAGCACTCCATTGATGTCAACAGAAATACAAGTCACGATACCGCTGTATTTATCTGTAATATATTGAATATTAGTGTATGTAATCATGATTATAACTCCGCTGAAAGAATACCAGGACCTGAGTAAACTAGAGGTTGACCAATTGTACCAGCATTGGATGTTGAAGTACCGTCAAATTTTATTCCTTGATTGTTTATAGAAATATTTGCAACAGTTGCTGTCACACCTCCAAAACCAATAAGTTGAAAAGATGTTGAAGTTCCACTAAGAGTTGGAGCTGCGCGCATTGTCCCAGGAAACTTAAAAAATGTTGCCCCGGCATTAGTACTATACATGGTTCCCACCGGACCAAACTCCCCAGAATTAGGCAGCACATTGCAATATCGCTGACATAACATTAGCATCTCACCAATCGGCAACCGTTCAAATGGTGTGGCTACACTACCAGATTCTAGTTGAAAATTACCAATAACCCAAGTTCCAGAAGTCTGAGCACCTACGGTAAATACAATCTCGATACCAGTTGTGGCTGCAGCTGGAATACTAATTGAAGCGGAATAATTTGTCACTGTGCTTGTGACAGTAAAAGTTCCTGTTGCAATTTGTGTGCGTGTAGGACTTGCTAGCGATCCAAATGTATCCGCTGTATTTGCATAATAAGCAGTCCACGTCACTGTTGTTAATAATGAATTTGATAAGTCAACACTTAAAATGGCTGTGCTATTATTTAAATCATAGCTATTGGAAGTTTCGATACGCTGCGCAAAACCAATTGCTGTAACACTTGCTGCACCAGTAAACTGATAACGATATTGTGTTGTACCAGAACCAGCAACACGCTGACCTGTTACGTTAGCACCAGTACAATATCCATACCATCGATCCACACTATATGCTAAGGCTGCTCCTGCAGTAAAAGTCTGTGCTGAACCAGAATTGCGCTGGTCAATTTGCATTGCACCATTGATGATTCTATTACGTCTGAATCCACCAGTACTTGGATATACAGAATTGCCATTCATTGAAATAGCAGCTGCAGTAATATTTGTGTTTACAGTTGAATTGCCAACAAATGCAGAAGTTGCATTGACAACAACATTTGATCCAACTAAAAGAGAAGCATTGCTGACTGATAAGTTAGCAGTGAAACTTAGTGTATTAGACCAAGTGTATTGAGCTGTTGTATTGATTGCAGCAAGTGAAACCGAATTATATCCAACAACATCGACGATATCATTTGATAAAGCTGCAGCAGCAAGAACAACAGTTGAACCATTTGTTGCTGTTACTTCAGTACCATTGATTAGCTTCACACCATTCTTGTATACGTCAATATAGTTAACAGTATAACCGCCAGTTATAGTAAATGATGTATTGACAGTGGAGTTAGCCGTGAATGTTTGTCTGACATAAGTTGCTCCACTTATAAGTGATCCAACACCTTGATAACCAAACACATCAACAACTTGACCATTCAATGGAGCAGTAGTAAAGTTAACAGTTGAACCTGAAGTGACAGTCACATCAGATCCGGGAACTTGTTTTACACCACCGACAAAAACTTCAATAGCAGAAGGTATGTAACCGCCAGCTATGGTGAAAGTATTACTAGTGCCGTTAGCTGTAAACTGTTGAGATATGTAAGAAGAATAGCTATATGATCCGGTACTAAGTGTACCAGCATTGAATGCAACAACATCAATAACTGTATTACTTGGTGCAGCAGCAGCTAAAGTAACAATGCTACCACTTGTTACATCAACATCGGTGCCATTGATTAGTTTTACACCGTTCTTGTAAACATCAATATAACCGGGACTATATCCACCCACTATTGTAAATGTCGTATTTACCGTAGCATTAGCAGTGAATGTTTGTCTTATAGAACTAGCACCCGATGAAGAGCCCCAATAAACACCAGATCCATTTGATGTTAAAATCTGATTAGCTGTTCCAGTAGAACCATTTGCAATCAATCTTTGCGAATTACCGATAGCAACTGTTGTTGTATTAACCGTAAAACGCGAAGTTGCATTACCAACAGCAATAGTTGTATTGTTCGATCCAATTTCGAAAATACCAGTAGCGTTAGCCGAGAATAAAATTCCGTCAGTAGTATTGATAGCAAGCTCTCCGGAAGACACTGTTGTTGTCGTTGGACGAGTACCACTTACTGCATTTCTTCTTAGCTGAAAGACTGTATTAGCCATTAGCTCCAATCATCTTTCTTTTTATTTACTTTTTTCTCTTCGCTTGGAATTTTTTGATGTGAATCAAGTAGTGTTTGATATTCAACTTGAAGTTTTTGATAAGCATCATTCACCAAATTATAATTATTCATATGCTCTTCATAGTTCTTTTCGATCTTGTCACATTTTTCTTTCAGATCACCAAGAGCAATGATTTCATCTCTATACCTTGCATGTTCATCACGATAGGTATCTCTTTGAATAGTCGTAGCTTCAAGACCAGCTAGAAGTTGTGTGACTTGTTCAGATAGAGTAAAATTTTTATCTGTCTCTTCTCTGATGGAAGTATCTTTTGCTTTTAATGAATCATTAAGCAGAGAGATTTTAGCCTCAGCTTCAAGACATCTTCTCATAACATCAATGATAAATGTTTCTTGACATTTCATGTAAGACAAAGTAAATTTTTCATCAGTCATAATAAAATTCTCCTATTAGAAGGAACCACCATCAAGTGTTCCATAAACGAGCGTTGAGCCATTGGATTGTAGAACATAACCATTTGTTCCAAGATTTAGTTTTGATAAAGATGTAGATCCACTTGCAACAATAATATCACCAACAGCAAACGAAGTCAAACCAGTACCACCAACGTTTGCAGACAAAGTACCAGTTACAATATTCGTGGCGTCAGTATAGTAAGTGGCTGGTTGACCATTTAGATTTGTAGCATTACTAGAAGTACCACCATAGCTAGTCGAGTTAATCGTGACACCGGATAGTGATATCTGACCTGCGGTAATATTGGTGTTGACCGTAGAGTTACCAACGAAGTGCGACGTTGTATTTATGTAAGAATTTACACCGGCATATACAAAGCCGAAGTTCGTGTTCGTGCCAGTGAAGTTAATATTACCGGAAACTGTAAAGTTACCAGATGTATTAACAACGGCGGAACTCAATCTAGCATCGGGTAATGTACCAGTCGTAAGATTGGTTGCATTAGTATAAATGGCTAAACCATTTACAAAGAAACCATTCGTATTAACTACAGCATTGACTGTAGCATTACCAACTGCTAGAGACGAACCATTCAGAATCGCTGTATTACCGGCATTGATTGTAATCGACGAATTTGTAGTCGATACATTGATTGTAGAGTTACCAACAATTAGATTTGCCTGGAATGTTTGAGTTCCAGTTATTGTAAATGCTGCTGATGTATTAACAACATTGGCGCCAAGCTGCGCGTAAGGAAGTGTACCGGTCGTAATGTTAGTTGCGTTAGTATAGTAAGACGCAGGCTGACCATTCAGATTATTGGCGTTATTCGCCGTTCCTTGATAAATCGTAGAGTTAACAGTTACACCAGAGATAGAAACCTGACCAGCGGTGATGCTTGTATTTACAGTTGTGTTACCTGTAAATAATGCCGTAGTACTAACTACTGTATTCGCACCGACATACACCGCACTGAAATAGTTGTTAGTACCAGTGAAATTGATATTACCAGCAACTGTAAAATTAGCCGAAGTGTTTACGTATACAGAAGCTGCAGCGCCAGCAAGATTATTGGCATTGTTAGCGGTGCCAGAATAATTGGTCGCAGTGATTGTCGCACCAGAGATGCTAATCTGACCTGCAGTGGTGTTTGTATAAACTGTGGCATTACCAACCGCAACCATGGTTGTATTGATAACAACATTTGCACCAACAAACAATCCGTTATTAAAATAATTATTTGTTGATGTGATATTTAAATTACCGCCAATAACAAAATTACCAGAAGTGTTTACGATGGCTGAACTATGTCTAGCATCAGGCAATGTTCCGGTAGTAATGTTGGTAGCATTAGTATAATAAGAAGCGAGTTGCCCATTCAGGTAAGTTGAATTATTTGACGTACCGCTGAAATTCGTAGCATTAATCGTACCGTAAGTTGTAGTGTTACCTACGTAAAGATTATTTGCTTGGAACGGAGCGATATTGAACGAATTGTTTGACTGATCAATGTAAACACTTGCATCTGGTTCTGGAATATAACCATCGAATACTTTCCAAACACCAGTTACGTGGTCTCTGAAGAAACCAGTATGGTGATATGTTCCGTCATTATAAGCAGCAGCAAAACCAAGATCCGGATTTGTATCTGACTGACCTCTAGCAAGACCACCTGATGTATAAGCAGCTGAGTTAGTATTAGCAACTTTAAACGTAGTCGAATTAGCTACCGTAACAACATAAGTGCCATTATAGGACGAAGGTGTTACATTAGTTACTAGAACAGACCAAGTAGGAGCAAAATTATTATTTGCAGTGAATGTAATAACACTACCATTTCCGCTGATATTACTGATGTTTGTCAGAACACCTTGGTTCAAGAATAGCATGTTATCGGTATACGCTACGGTATTACCATTGATAACATTATAAGAACCACTAACCGTTAAGTTACCTGTGATTACTACAGAGCCACCTAGATTAGTATTTCCAAGTGTTGAAAGAGTTCCAGTGTTTACGGCAGTAGAGTTTACAGTCGTGTAAACGCTGGTATTACCAACAGTGATTTGAGTTGTGTTAACAACGACATTTGCGCCAACAACAAGACCGGAAGCATAAACATTTGTAAACTGATTATTCGCACCAGTAAAATTGATATTGCCTGCTACGGTATAGTTACCCGAAGTATTAACATAAGAACCAGAAGAAGCGCCGCCAAGATTATTAGCGTTATTCGCCGTACCGGTGTAAATTGTAGAGTTGACTGTCGCACCAGAGATTGCAATCTGCCCAGCCGACATATTTGTATTGACTGTAGCATTACCAACAAACGCAGAAGTTGTGTTAACAGTTACATTGGCACCAATGTATAAACCCTGGGTGAAATAATTGTTGGCTGCAGTTAGATTAAGATTGCCACCAACCGTAAAGTTACCAGATGTATTGACGTATACAGATGCCGCAGCTCCGCCGAGATTATTGGCATTGTTGGCTGTACCGGAATAATTGGTTGCATTTACAGTACCAGCGCCGATACCGACTGTATTCGTGGTTTTATCAAACGTGAAACCAGCCGAAGCGTTCAGAGATATAGAATCGTTAAACTGAATTTGAGTATTAGAACCAGCAACTCCTGGTAATGGAGTGTACCAATAAACGTTTGCTCCATTGGTTGCAAGTAATTGCCCAGCACTACCTAAAGATCCATTTGCATAGACAGATCTGACGTTTACCGTAAGGACTTTAATCTGATCTAGGAAACCGGTAGAGTTTGCTACAAGAGCTTGATTGGCGGTTAATACGCCTGGAAATCTAGCACCACCAATAGCAACAATTGAACCGTTCGGGCTACCAATAAAAAGTTGATCGCCATTAGAAGTATAAGCAAGCTCGCCATTGGCCAATCCAATAGGATTAGCATTGGTAGTACTACGCTTGATTTGAATCTGATTAGCCATTAAAAGCTGCCCCCGTCTAGGTCCATTTGTCTAATGACATATTTATTGTTTGTTGTATTGAACACCAGCGTGCTGTTATTTGCCGGAGGATTTTGTGAAAGCTGAACGTCGGAAATCGAAGACACGGTGATATTCGCTATACTATTAGCTACAAGATTTGATGCATAAACTATCGCGTTCGCGTAAGTCGTGGCATCATTAGCCAACATAACAGTCGAATTAGAATACCTACTAAGATCAGAAATGGCTGAAGTGGTTACAACAGGAACACTGGATGGCACTGTCAAAAGCGAGCCGTTTTGATTGACTACCTTAACTTTATATTGGTTATTCGTTATCGATTTAACTACGAAAGCCATGATTACCTCGTCACTTGTGGAGTGACCGTTACAATTCCTTCAACAATACGCGATCGAACCCCAGTAAGATCTTCGACCTCAACATCATATACATAACGACCTGCAACAATACTTCCCGTTGTTGCAGCGCCCATAGAAAGAGTTACTTGTCCATTACTATTCAATCCGACATTGAATGTGTAAGCGCTCGACGAAGAATATGTTTTTCTAATCTGAGAATTAGCCGTATAGCCTGTGAAATCGATTGGCTCGTCTGATATGTTGTGGATTGTATACGTTGTATTGAACGTAGCTCCCTGGTCGATTACAATGTTTATTTTAGCTGCCATGTCAACCTCTTATGGAACTATAGAAGTTCTGATGAATTTAGCAACAACATTTGCTGTAGATGGTGTTAGCTGTAATGCAATATTACCACCGTTAATAATAACGTCAAAAGTTCCAAGAGAAACGATGTTGAACAGAGTCCCGTATTCAGTTAGGTAAGGAGTTGTTCCGTCGTGTATAATTGAAATTTTTGTGATGTGGTAATAAGGATTTGGCGTCACCGTAGAGTCCGAAAGCTGCACGGTGTATTCGTATGAACGATATGTGGATGCCGAGACGCTGTCTATATTAGCAGCTGCTGTGCTATTCGTGAATGTATAACTATTTGCGAATTGATGACTGATACCGTTTAGTAACATTCTACCAGCCACAGCAACATTGGAAGATAATGTTGTCACACCAGCAACAGCCAAAGTATTTGAAAGCGTTGCGTTGCCTGTAACGACGATCGTGTTAGTAAACGTTGCGTTGCCCGTCACAGCTATTGTATTCGAAACAGTTATTGCCGAATTTACAGCAACTACGGTTGTGTTTACCGTTAGTATTTGCGACCCACCTGCAGTTATTCCAAAAGTTGCTGTTGCAGGTCGATAAATTCCCGTGTCAGTGTTACTAGTGAACGTAATCGCAGGAGCTCCAGCAGTGCCAGCTGGAACGAAAACATTATTTGAAATTATTACATTATTAGGATAAGAATTTGAAACGTATATTGAGTTCCAATACGCGGTCGTATTACCTAAACTGTAAACAGCATTTGACGAAGGAAGCAAAGAATTCGCGAAACTGGTCGTTCCAGTAACGATAAGATTTACTGTATTCGTGGTAGTTCCGTAAATGCTATTCGCATATACGACGGACCACCAACTGTTGGCATTACCGAGTTTGATAAAATTGTTTGAAAAAGGTATAATATCTCCACCACTAGTACCGGCATATGCTAGATTTCCGCCAATTGAAACGCTACCCTCAATTCTCAAATTACCAGCAATATTACTCGTCACTGCTCCAGAAACGTTCAGCTGGTTTACATTAGCAAGACCACCAATCAAAACAGAATTAGCAAAAGTTGTATTGCCGACAATCGTAGTATTTGTTGTGTTTGCTAATAGCGTATTGCCGTTAATTGTAAGAACGGAAAACGAACCGTTTGCTTTTATTGCCGTATTACCGGTTATTGTAGCGATAGCATTAACGTTGAAGGAGGTAGAGGTTACATTTGTTACAGATGAATTGACGTTCAGGTAATTACCACCAAGCGTAGTATTGCCGCCTGTCGGAACGATATAAACAGCATTAGACGTGATTACAACATTCGAAAACGTAGAGTTAGCGTTGAACGATACTAGATTTGATCCAACGTAAGTGAAAGCTGTATTTGTTATTAGATTGAGCGTATTACCGACAGCAAGAGTTCCTCCGGCAATACCCGTATAAGCCACGAGAGTGTTCGCTCCGAAATAACCATTTACATAGCCATTACCGGTCGACAAAGAACCGGCAGTAGATGTGTCTATGGTAACTGCGTTTTGAGATGCGATACTAGCAAGAGTATTTGTTACGGTTATCCAAGTACCGAAGGTATCTGTATTCGATACGACGTTGGCTACTGCAATAGTCATTTGTTACTTCTGCCCTATCAGTTGTCTCAGCAGAGATTTGATCTCTTCTATATCATTTTTCATTTGTTGATTTTCGTCGACGATCTTCTTTAGTTTCATTTTCTCTTCGCGTTCTTCTTTGTATTTATTTAACTCTTTTACATTAGTGTTGAGAATCGCATTGCTTTGTTTTTCTCTGATTAAATTTTTATTGTCTTTTACTTTTAAAAATTCCGTCATGTTAGACCTGCAGAGCCAAACATCTCATATCGGACATTTTGGGAACGATTTGATACGTGTCGGACACGAGAACGATTTTAACGGCAAACACTTTAAACGTATCAAACACGCCGTCTGCAGAAGTTATGTAACGCGCAATACTGTTATTGTTGGCGTATTTGAACGCTCCAGCCTGAGACTGCATACCAGGAATCAAACCAACAGCGCAGTTAGAAGAAACGAACGAAAGGTTAGAAGCCAATACCATCGAAGTTGAATTTGCGATTTGATTTACCTTTCGTACGTTAATTTTTCCGGTTGTATTGTCTGTGATATAGATAAAATCACCAGCATTGAAAGGATCGGTTGATCCGACCGAAACATTAGCTGAAGTCGCGTTAACACTAGCCGAATTGGCGACGATCTGAACAGAAGTAGGAAGATCGTATACGAGTTCTACATAGTCTTCTTTGTTCACAAGACTGCTTATGAGAGCCGTACTTGTCGTTTCAACTAATGCAGACCAATCTTTAGCTTGAAATGTATCGCTGTCAGAACCAGCAAGGAATTTACCATACACTTTTAAATCAGTGCCTGGGGGTCTATATGCAGTTACGTAACAAACCAAATCTTCAGCATCTTGCTGTTCGGCTAGAATAACATTTTTTGAAATATAACGAGTCGCGCTCGAAGAAATATTGCCCGTCTCTCCGAATGTGGCGACAGCCGTTATGTTAGCCGTAATAGCCTGCGTGGCGTTATAAATGCTGGTGTTTGAGATATTGAAAGTCGAGATCGAAGAAACATTTGATGACACTACGTTTGTAACGTGCAGTATAGATGAGTTACTGAAGAATACAGTACCGTTGGACGTAACGGTAGAATTAGCCTGTTGAACGGCATCGCCAATTGCGAAATTACCAGCAGAGTTGCTGTAAGATATGACGAAACCGTTTATTGAAGTATTCGGATAAACAAGATTATGTGTGGTCGTTACAGAGTTTCTGATTGTGTCAATGTACGGAGTGATTTTTGTATTCGATGTTTGAAGAGTCGCTGTTACAGTTAGAGAACTGTTTCCTACACCAGCTGATGGCGGATTAGCGAATTCGCTACTTCTTGACATAATTATTCTAGTTTTATCTATGAAATCATATGGAATTTCGTTGGCGATTGAATAGCTCGCGCTATCGCTTGTTCTTCCGGTATTATTACCTGTGCCAGAAAAATTCCAATATGTTGCTGTCATATTAGGCTCAACATCTGGAATCGTAGTCGTGATACCTTCATACATCAAATCGTAAACGTCGCTAATTACAACGGAAGCTCCAGAAGTTCTACCTATCAACAGAGCGCCTTGACAATTAGCAAAATTAGACGTTGCATTAACAGCGACCGAAGTCATTGTTAAAAACATATTGTCCCCACCAGTTATGCTTGAAAAGTTACCGGTAAGATTGGCATCATTTTTTACTCTACCAATGATAGCTGCAGGATCAGTAAACTTTAAAGCTCCAGAAAGAGTTAGCGTTCTAGAAGCAGCCGAAGCGCTGTTAACTTGTAAAATCTGAAAGTTAGTTTTTGCGCTCGTACCAACGTAGATAAAATTGCCTACGGCGAAATCTGTTGTCAAAGAAGTGTTTGCGTCGGGAACTGTTATTACGTTACAAGCTGAGGTTGTTGCAACGTTTGCGTAAACAGCAGAAGGAGCGGTTGTTATAGTATTAGATGTAGCCCCTCTCAGACCGCTAACGGCATCAAAAGATCCGTAAGTATTGCTCAATAATACTTTGGTGTTGCTTGCGTAATAAACAGTACCATACGCGGTGGATTGCGCGAGGTTCGCTGTTGAAGTTCCCAGAGGTTGGAATACCATTTCGCCGTTCGCAAAGGTATTGGAACCGGAGATTGTAAGAGATGTATTACGCATATAGTTGTTTGAGACTACCAGCTTCTCTTGTTTTAAAAAATCACCAATTTTATCAGTTACAACCAGGTGATCCGTCAACGCATTATTAAACACCGCTGTCGCCGAAGAAGAAGTAAAATTAGCGATATATGCGGTGTACTTTAAACTTTCGTTTTGCGCTGGAGTGAAATTTAAATCGTTTGAAGAGATAAACAGAGAACCAAGTTGATTGTTGTTGGTGATAGGAACGTTCGAAGATACGTCAGTTCCTCCGAGAGCACCAACCCAAATTTGATATTTTGAATCATTGGCAACTGGAGCAACAATAATCGCGTACTGCTCATTCGTTCTCAACATTACTGGAGTATCAAATTCAAATGTCGTCGCACGAGATGCGTCCGCGCTTGTAGTCACTGCCGATGATTCGATAGTCTTTGATCCATATGGAACCACTATGTTTGTCGGAACACCATTATTCGTTTCTCTAATCTGAACTTCAACTCCAAAAATAGTCGATTTTTGCTGAAAATAAAGATCAAGCTTTGTTAGAAAAACTGCTTCGACGCCAGTAGAAGGCTCATTAATGATGAATGTTTGTGCAATTGGTTTCATTTACTTCCTACTTTATCTTCTTGGTGGTCCGAAGCCTTGACTGATCTGTGAGATATTTGGTGGTTCATTTTCAGGTGGGCAATGCGGATTTGGAATGCTTGTATCAAAATACTGCCAAGTGTCAGTCATCACTTGATTTTGATAAACAGTTCTCGTTTGTTTTTCTTCTTCTATATTTATCGTTCCAGATCTCACCTGTAGATTTGTTTTGCTTTTTTGGACAGATAAAGCAGAACAGAATAGCTTGGTTGAACATTGAGTTTCAACTGCGCCTTCGCCTACGGTTAGATTACTAATGTCAGTAATGCGGAATTCAAGTTCGCCTTGTTTGAACAATCCAGCTGGGATAGCCAGAATACCATAGGCATTACCTGATGCATTGCTGTATAAAGCTTTACCCCAATCTGTAATACCAGCGTACTGGAAATTACCAGAAGCTTTAGAAATATAAACTAAATTTCCTGCGTCAGTGAAATTATTACCACCGGAAGGAACTAAAGCTCCGGAGTAAGGAGCAAGAGGAAGAACGTCTTGATCAAGAGCAATTCCGTCTAGAAAGACGTGCAGCCTTGTATTCGGTTTCATACCTCTCGCGTAGAAAAAAATCTGCCTAGCTGGAACAAACTTCTGAACCGATACATCCGTAACATAATTTCCGATTTCTACATTTGTATCAGAAACGGCTGTGCTAAATCTTTTGTTGATCTGTTGCTGTTGTTTAGAAAGAGTTGTTGTAACATTAGTTTGCCAAGTTTGAAGCTGACCAGCTGCATAGTTACCACCGCTATTTCCGATTTGATTGTCACTAGATTGTTGACCAACAAATTGCGCTGACCCATAATCAGTCCAGTTACCGTATTGCGTTCCAAACATAGAGTTTAGAGAATTTGTAGCGTTAATAAAGTTAGACGACAAATCTAGATTACTATTGATCACCGGACCTTGTGTGATATCCGAGTCAAGAATACCAGGGGGATCAAGAACAACTGTGCCGCGATACGTATATTCACCTTGTGTGCATTTTAAATATTTCGAAGCGAAAGGCTGTTGTTGAATTATGTTGTTTGAAGTATGAGGAAGCATTACGACATAACCCTTTATAACCGCAGTAGAAGCGGAAGGATTAAATTTCATACCAATAGTCTGCTGACGGAAATAAGGTCTAGCCTCAGATTTAGTTTCATCAATCGCGATCATATAATTAGGATCGTTTGTATTACCGATTGAATGGTTCTTAAACGGATCAACAAGGATACCATTTTTAAAACGATTCTGACCTGTATCGCCGCTACGAACAAGAAGCGAAGATGTTGCTTGTTCAAGCAGAGATAAAGAGGTGTAGTATTCTAGTCTGTCAATACGCGTATTGATTTTATTGATATCAGCCATCGTATAACGTTTTGTTTGTAGAATGCTGGTCTGAACAGCATAATCATAACGATTATATGTCTTGGCTTCTGCTGGAGTTAGCGAAGGATAAGGTGCAACAGTAGCAATACCAATGGTCATCGATCCAGGAAGTTCCGGAGGCGGTGCCGGGTTGATTGCTGGCGTTCCCTCGGTTACGAGAATCTCACCGGAAGTTGCTAAGGAGATTCTATCTTTTCTTGGGAGATAATATTGAATTGTTGACTGGTAGTTTGTTCCCGGAGTTGGTAGATACGAACCATTCGCGCCATAAGAATAAAGAGTCAAAGTGCCCGAAGGATTGATCGTAGCAGACCCAACAGAAGAAGCGTTCGCGACTGCCGTATTAACAGCGTAAGGGCGGAAATCGACGCTATCTCTCAGATCAAACAAAGAACCGATTGTTGAAGTGTACTGAGGAATCTGATAAGTTTGAATAGCCGAAGTATTTGATGTGTTTGCATCATCGACAGGGTAAGAAGCTGCGTTGAAGAAACCTACACCCTGAGAAGGGGACGCAACAAAATTATCTACAGAAACAAGTAGCGTTGCGTTTGGAGCAATTGGAGCTGTTGTTGTAAGATAAGCAAACCCATAATAACTATCTCTTTGACCATTATCGATTCTGAAAGATGTAACTCTATCCGGATTTGATGTCGAATACGTTCCGCCGCTGTTATCAACGTAAACAGAATTCAATTTTAGAACATCAGGGATACCAAGGCACCAAGGACCAGTTGTTCCTCCGGAGTTTGTATTAGCCTGGATTTTTACGTAAGTCGATTTATTGATAATTTTGTCAATAGGTTTAGTGCCAGAACGAAGAATATCAAAGTAAACAGATGCATCGAAGTTAGCATTGGCTGTTTCACCAAGAGCGATGTTTGCTGTCGTTGTTGAAGTAATATTGATTGTTCTGGTTGAAGTCTGAAAGTTTAAAGGAGATCCAGCTGGCCAAGTCTTTTGATGATTAAGACCTGAAGAAACAAAAACGAATGCCGAATCAACAACCATAGACGTATTGTTAGAAATCGACTTGATAAGTTTCGTTGCTGTATTACAATACAAATAATCACCCACACCGTAATCGGTCAAGAACGTAGTAGAAGAACCAACGACGTTTGGAGAAGAATTACTTACAGAAACCGTTCCAGTTTTGTTATTACTATAGCCAGTTGTTACAGGAATTACAATGAACGTATTTTCTGCAGACTCTGTCAGATATCCTGTTCCGTAATTAAATGTTTCTGTTCCCGATCCAACCGCAGAAGCTAGAGTAAGAGATAGAGAACCACTTGTCGCTAGGAATGTAGCGTTTGCTCTGTTTCTGTAAGCATACTGAGCTGTCGAAGAAAACCCTTCGCGGCGAATAGCTTTTTGTCCAAAAGGAAATATCGCTGTTTCACCAGCAGATTCTTGAATCTTAGCAATAAAATTTCCGTTGAAATTTTTATCTAGAATGATATCAGCTACTGCCTTTAAGCTTCCATTATAGTAGATAACGCTTCTAACATCATCAATTTTCTGACCAGCAGACATAGAGATATTGAAAACATAAAGGGAGTATTCAGCGTCGACTCCAGGCACACCAGAGTAATATTCAACGCCTCGTACGTAAGCTGTACCAATTTTTGTAGAGGAAGAATAAGATGTACTTAGAAACGTCTTTCCGGCTATGGCTGTTTTTGCGACGCTGTGTAATTCGACTTGCGCAAGTTGATCATTATTGAAATCGCCAACAAACTGATTTACATTAAAGTAATATCCGAAATTGGAAGTGACAAGCTGATTTGTTAGTGTTACATAATCAGTTGCTTTACGTAGGTCGGCTGCATTGTTGTTGATAAACTCTACTCGATAACCCTTGACGTAACCAATACCTGGAGAAGAAATAATACTGAGATAAGTTGAATTAGCCGTGTTCTCTGTGTAGTTGTATTTTTTGTCAGTGCTCAGAAGAAACGGATTTACAATATAGTCACCGTTCGTTTCAAACGTGCGGCGAGCTGTATCTTTTGCTATAGCAGCATATTGAGGATCATTCTTAATTGAAACTGGCAAACCATTCTTAAAATCACAAAGCGAAAAGAAAGTTGCCGTATTAGATACAGAGTTTGATGCTCTTGAAACCAACATAGGGACGAGCTTTAAACGATGAGCTCCGGGAGCGTCGTAGTTTGGAGAGCCAGCAGCATTATCAAGAAGCGATGTGTCAATTTCCGGTGTAACGATTTCCTCATCAGCTTCAAATCCGACAGAAACCCCATCAGGTATATTATTGTATCTGTTAACAACCAAAGTTTGAGGTTCGACGCGAATGAAAAATCCTTTTTTGAAGATTACACCCTCGGTTGTAGTGAAGGCATAACCTTTACCAGTTGAATTTGTAACAGTCGCTACAACTACATTACCAACATTAACAGCGGAGTCAGTTTTGATCTGAACAGTCTCATTGTTGGCGAATACGGTTTGCTGAAATCCATTCGCATACGTTGATGAATTCAAATATTTAAGATAAAGCGTATTCAGATTAGGATTTTCTGATTCGTAACCACTCAGAGCGTTTACAACGCGAGCTTGAAGACCGTTTGTGTTAATTGCAATTTTACCGACGAAATCGTTAATGTTAGAAATAGCGGAGTTGTTTGCATAGTTGTCTTTGATTTTTACGTAATTGTAAGAATTGTCGAATGTGAACGCGCAACCTTCAACGACAGAACCTTCTTTGAAAATATGACGACCGAACTTGTCAATCTGATCTTGTAGAATAGTCTGCATCTGATTGAGTTCGCGTGCCTGAACAGCCGAAGCTGGACGATAAAGTACGCGGTAAAAATTCTTTTTTACGTCGTAATCGTCGAAGTAAGGCTTGCGCGAAAGATCTGTGTCTAGTTCCATTCTATCCTCTTAAACTAAAATTTAATAACAATACGTATTTCTTCTTTGGAAGTCGCCGAACGAGTAACTGGCGTGAAACTTTCAGTATAAATCATTTTTCCAGAATCTCTAACTAGATCTGGGTTTGTAATCAGTAAGTAATTATTGCAAGTGCCAGCAGCGCCCGAAGTTTGTCCGTTAATAGCGTTCGAACCAGCCTGAAAATTATTTACGTCAGATACATCATTCAATACGAGTACTGGATACACCCCAGTAACGTTTGCTGTTGCAGCAACTCCATTATTTATAGTGCGACCCGAGCCGAATGACAGGTTTGCGCTTACAGAAGTCAATTTTAAGTAAGTCGAATTCGCAAAAGTGCAAATACCGTTAGCGTTGGTTGTCGTGTCCGTGACTGTTTGACCGATCGTAAAAGCACCGCTGATTATTGAAATAGACAGATCTTTTTCGTCGGTCGCTGAAACGATTCTACCACTAGCCATCGAAATATCTTGCTGAACATACTCGTTTTTAGAGAACGCGCCAGTATTCGCAGTGAGAGTTACTCTCGCAGTTTGATTGAAACGATTACCGAAATTCGAAGATACATCGATAGTTCCGTTTGAAGCGTAGATACTAGAAACCGTAGCGTAAGCATTTACGATGGCGTCGTACATAACATCGCCAGTAGCAAACTGACCAACAACGTTGCTCATGAAGTATACAGTATTGCTTATTACTGAAGTGATTACACCAACAGAGCCTGAATTCGATTGCGTAATGATCTCAGCCGAGTTTCCGACAGGGAAGTAGATTGTATTAGCGGTAACAACATTTGACGTTGTGTTCGAATAATAACCTTGAACTGTGTTAGAAATATTGAACGTTCCCTTTACATTCTTTAATTGAAGGAACGTAGAGTTACCATATACAACAATTCCTGCAGCATTTGTACTTGACTGTAAAGCGACCTCGCCATTCGCCCAAGTTCCAGAAGTGCTGTTTAAAGTCAAATTAACACGATCAAAATCGGTAAGAGTTATTTTAATGTCTCTGAATTGTGGATTTTGTAAGATACCTACTTTTCTGTAAGAACCATAGCCAAGGATCTTATAGCTCTCGTTTGTAATTGTGTCAAACTTAGCGTCAACCCCAACGTATCTTCCGCCTAGTTCGGTTACAGAATCGTATCCATGCCCGTACAATGGAGAGATAATTGCTCTGGCTTTAGCTCCGATACCGTAGTTTGTGTTGGCGTAAATTGAAACGTTAGCTTGAGTGTATCCGGTGCCTGGATTTACAATGTTAATACCAACAACGTCGTAGCTAGAATTAGCTGCAGTGTTGACAACAGCAATAGCAATGGCATTCGAACCATCTCCAGTTATGCTTACGGTCGGTCCGATCTGATATTCGGTCTGATCGTTCGGGAGGTTTAATTGAGAGACTAGAGTCGCATTACCACTCGACGCGCTGTTCGCTGTCGTTTTAAAAAATACTGGGTAACCGAGTTTAAACGTTCCGTTGGGCTTGTTGATTGTAATATTCGGATTACTTTGCACAGACACAATCTGCGAAAGCTGTAGCGAAGATTCTCCATTTACGTAAAATTGAGTTCCTCCGCTGTTAGCCTGCCAGGATCCCGATACGCTCGATAAGATTACAGTCGAAGAGTTTGAATACGCGATAATTGCATTTGCGCCTTGGTTAACAAGACCGGAATTGGTCATATTAACTTTCTCACCCACGGAGAAATACACTCCAGCAATAGAAGAATTTGTAATAGAAACCTGCACAGAAGTTAGGTTAGTGTTCGAAACGTACCCATTCGTTCTTTTAATTACAATAGATGCAGGCTGCGCCGCTACATTCATTTTATAGTGAGAATTGTTAGAGGCTGTAAAGGAAACACCAAAAGGTAGATCTGTAATCAAAACAGTGGTGTTTACGTTGTTTGCAACCCTACGAATATTACTTACTGTATTAGCACCAACTCGAATATATTCTCCGTTCGCATAACCATTAGCTGAATCATTCAGCTGAGTTCCGTATCCGCGAACAATCTGATTGTCACAATACATAATAGCTGTAGCGGTCTGACCTTGAAGAGTATGCCCAGTTGAACCTACACCTTTGGTTAAAGCTATGCGGGAACCTGTTGCAGTTGCTTTTAGAGCAACAACAGTTGAGTTTGCAAATTCAATATAATAAGTTGTACCAGATGTAAGACCGGCTATTGCCGTATTACCAGCAGAAACTGTATAGGTAATTAGATCGTTGGCAGTATAAAAAGCTGTGGCAGAAGCTACGTTTGCGACCAAATAAGTTACGGTCGTATTACCAGTAGCTGTTCCACCGGTTGAGTTAGTGATAGCTATATTTGATACTGGAATAGTTCCAGATAAATCAAAACCTACTCCAGTATTCGCGATTGTAAACGCGAGACTACCACCTGTTGAGTTTGTCGTAAAAGTGACAGTGGCATTGGTTGTTGCCGATTTAACTGTTATGATATCATTATTGTTATACCCAAGAGCGATTCCTCCAGACAAAGAAATATTGTCTAAACGAGTAAGATTAATAACGTTATTTGAACCACCACCAGTTCCAGCAGTGACCGCAGTGTTAGAGTTGAATGTCTGAGCAGCAGGAGCGGATATTGTAAGAGTTGGAGCTACGAAATAAGAATTACCCACAGCTGTAATATTGATAGCTGAAATCTTACCACTAGCATTAGCCTGAGCATTAGCAGTTGCTCCGGATCCAGTTCCATTGGCTGTGATTGTTACTGTAGCGTTAGCTGTATAACCGGAACCAGCAGTTGTAACAAAAGCAATATTACAAGATCCAACGTTACCGACAGAGACGTTTCCGGTCTTTAAGGTTCCTGAGTACGCTGCGTCAACGATTGGAAACCCATTCTGGAAAAGTGTGTTCGCTGCATATCTTGTTATCTGCACGACAGAACTATTGGTTGCTAATACCTTACCAGAAACGCCGGTATCAGACTGCGACACCGTAGAATTAGAATTAAAGTAGCCTTGCGCATACAAGTAATTAACTTCATCCACAGGCTGTTCGATGAAATATCCCGTCGCGACAGTTCCAGACACATCGGCGAGATCTAGTCTTGTGTAAGTATCAAACGGTTCGTTTACGTATATCTGCTTTGAAGTTCCATTAGACGAAGAAATTTCGCGAATCTGACCTGCTCCGAACCCTGATTTTAAATATATCGAAGATTTTACATAATAATCGTCTGTGTTAGAAGACGATTGAGGAAGCTGAATTACGTAATTACCGACCGTTCCGCCGATATAGCCAGTTTCATAAACGAAGTAACTATTTCCTCCATCGGTAATTTTAATAACATCAATAGAACCCGGAGTTGTGTTTCCTTGAACAGCAGCGTTCGTGCTAACTGGAATATAATTTGCGGTTGTGAATTTAGAGTTTGATGATGCGTCGATCGTATACATGTATTTCCAGACGTAACCATCGCCAGTTTTAAACGTCCCGGAAGTGGACGTAAGAGTTGGTTTTACGTAGGATGTAGTGCCGTTGTTATTGTCGATACACTTATACACTTCGTATTTGTCGGTTACAACGTAGAATTTTTTTGAATAGAGATCGGTAACCGTCTGATCGTAAACGTCGTACTTGGTGTTGATAACCCAGTCGTAACGCGGAATCAAATTACTAACGTCTGAATCAGTAAGAAGTTTACCGTAAAGCAGATCGTCATATACGGTTTGTTCCACCTGAGCAACCGAATTGTTAGTTCCTAATACTGCATAATCGTCATCACCACCAGAGCTGTTAGCCCAAGGTTGTGGTCTAGACGCAAACATGTAATAACCATTTCTGTTATTACGAATGTCAGTGATGAAACCGTTTGCCTGATTTATGTAATGGTTAATCGTAAGTGTTGCCATTAGTTCGCCCAATTACCTTTATGCTATTTATTTTAAGAATAAGCGCGAATTTCGATAATGTCACCAAGAGCAGCTGCCGAATTCAACGCTACTGAAACCCCATTTGTTGCAGTAAATTCAGAATTTGATAATTTGATACCCTTGAACTCATGAATTTCTCCAGCTCCAGTTCTTGTTTCCAAAATATTTGCATTGGTTCCTCCTATAGTGGTTGACAGCGCAATCGAGCTCGAATTTGCAAATGTAACGTAGTAGTATGTATTGCCTGTTAAATTAGAAATTGCCGTATTACCGACAGGAACGCTATAGTAAATCGGATCATTCACATCGATGTAAGTGTTTGCATTCGTAACTGATAATACATCTGCGGTATTATTTGCATATGATGTGTTCGCTATAATTTTATAATTTCGGTAGACATCTAAATTACCAGCTGTATAACCAGTTTGTGGAGTAAACAAAGTCTGATTGGCTGAAGCGACGAATATATCGTATTTTGTTTTTATAAAAGCTTCTGCTTCAGATTGCTCGGACGTAAATTCATTTTTTAATCTGAAACTTCCAAACAAAGCAATACCGGATGGGTGTATCAAATCCTCGACGATGGTTTTGTATACGTTCAACATTCTGTTAACTAAAATATCGTACGAGAAATCTTGATAGTAATAGCTATCTTGTATTTTCATAATATCGCTTACGAATCCTTTATTGCTTCTCCAGTAACCAGTTCCTTTTCCTTCCGTGTCGATAACAGCTGCACCCGTCACAACAACTCCTTGATTTACAGGCGTCGAAAGGAAAACCGTGTCTCCGGGAGAGAAACCGAAACCAGAATCAACAACTTCTACAGCCGTAGCCACACCTTGAGAATTAGCAACAGTTGAAGTGATTAAAGCATCTCGACCTTTGATTCCGCCGAATCCATCCGGATATCTTTGACTGGCGACTTTAGGTTCCAGTACATTGATATACGGATTTGAAGAATAACCAACTCCGGGATTAATCTGAGATAGGAATGCAATGGTGCCGGCTTCAATAGTCTCGAACGATAACGTATCGTTAATTACAGAGTTTAAATTAGCCACAGGATTTTTTGGAGCAAAAGACCAATTGGCATTCAAATTTGCGTTAAGATAATTGTTTATGTAATCCGTATTAACATATAAAATTTCTTTGTTAACGAGACCGCCAACTTTAAATGTCGCTCCTGTTCCACCACCACCAATGACGCTCAAGACAGTTCCTGAAGCGCCATTCGAGTTGGTTACTGTATCACCAACGTAAAAATTTAGATTAGAACTAAAATTGATCATCTGAACGAACGTTGTGTTAGAAAACGTGATAGTGCCATTCGCTGCAGTGTTCGAACTAACTAGCTTATCTCCAATCGCAAAAGACCCAATCGTATTTGAAACATTTAAATATAGAGACGTCGCGACTGTCACTACTGCATTAACACTGTAACCGCTACCGCCGTCAATCAGGTTGAACTGAACCTTACCATTCTCGTCTCTTATACCTGCGATTCTAGCCTTACCATTAACGCCTGTTCCGGATATATCTACCAAATCGCCTTTTTTGAACCCCAAACCGCCATTTTCAATAGCAACTGCAGTAAGCGAACCAAGAATTACAGGAGCATTATTTAAATTTATTTCAGGAACTGATTCAGAAAGAATTCTCTCTCCGTATTTGAATCTACCGTCAATCGTTGAAAGATAAAGCACATGCATAAAACGATTGTTAACGATTTTTTGATTAACTGATTCAACAACAGCAGTCGCGTTTCGGCTACTATTGTAAATTTGTTTACCAATCAATTTTTCCAAGTATTTACTGTCAGACACTTCAATGTATCTTGGAATGACCCATTCGCCATCTGATGGTTTAAAAAGAAAATCACCGGGAATGTATATTTCAATTGATTCATTATAAAGAATTCTGAACAGCAACTCGTACGCGCGCGGAGTTCCTTTTGATCTGTAAAGATCAAGAATATGCTTGACGAGTAGTCGTTTGTCCGCTATAATAGACTCTGGAAGTGATTGAAGATAAGTATTCTTAAAGTACTTAACGAAGTTTGCTTCCGTTGAATCAACGTCGACATAGTCAAGTAGAGACCTAGAGTGATACAGAGCATTACCGGGTGATTCGAGCCACTCATAATACGCTTTCACGAACGCAATGAAGTTCGGACCTTCTTCTTTATAAAAAGCAGGAAACTGCTGGGGAATGAAAGGGGATACAAGCTTCTCAATAGACATTAAATTGGCACTACCGTAATGTTTAGATTAGCATGATCAATCTGAATCAAATCGTTTCCGCTTGCCATAATATCTTGATTCGCAGGCGAAGCGAAGAACTGTATTGACGACGAATCAACAAATCCGTTAATCGTTATCTGATTTAGAGATATTGCACCGTTTACGTAATTGATTGACCCTGCGGTTGAATAAGACTCGTATCCGGGAAGAGTAACGTCTCTCAGATAAACGTTCTTCGAAGAGTTCGTTACTACGATTTTACCTCCTGGTAATTGATTGATTAAGAAGGTATTATTGATTGGATTATAATCCGTATACTGGTAACTTCTACCGCCACTTATAAACGTAGTCGAAGAAAACGAACCTGGAACGATTGCATTTCGATAATTGATATCGATGTAAGTGTCAGTGTTCAAATCTGGATTTACATCTTTTCTCATAACGATAGTTGTTTCGTTACTACTGATGCTCTGATCTGAATCGTTGATTGCGGCTTCCAGTCTTGAGAGTTTGAATTCGATATCAAAGTCAGTCAAGTATTCGGTGTCGTATATTCCTATCGCCTGGTTTACGATTGATTGCACGTCGGCTAATGTTTTGATCGTCGCGGCACTGTCGAATTTGACTTTAGAAGTGACTAAGAGATATAGATAATTTGGATCAATGACTTTAGGTTTGATACCTAATGTGCATTTGTTTTGAAGATATGTTTCGATGTTTTGTTTCTCTAGATCTGAGAGAGGAGCTCCGGAATAGGTCACCGGAGTGATGAACACTTTACCGAATTGAACCGAACCAACAACCGATTCGCCTCCGAACACATTCACTGTTTTGACTTCGGTAAAGTTACCAAGAACCATATTCTTGAAATCAGACATCGTAACAGCTCTGTCCTGAGTCTGATAATGTCTTGGCGCGTTGTACCTAATAGAGTCGATTGTTTCCGCCGAAGCGCCGCCAGAGCTTCCCTTGCCGAATACAGTGATGGTCGGACTCAAGAAACTTCCTAGACCGTTTATCACCCCGATGTTATCGTCAAGTGTGAAGTTCGTAGAGCCGTCTGCAAAGGAACCTGAGCATGTTCTATACGTCGTGTAAACCAGAGCATTATTCAGAGGCTTACGACCAAACACTCCATCTCCGAAAACAATTTCATAACGAGTGTCTTCCGTAGCCTGAAGAAAGTAAATCGTAGAGTTCGAAGTAAGACCGTAAAGGTTTGGAGCCAAATTAAAATAAGTGTTCGCCTGACTGTTATTTTCTGAGACGAGAACAACCATAGAATCTGTATCGATATTGTCGTTTGTCATAACGAAACGCTGAGCTTCAATTGAACTGTCTACAACGAATGCATCGCTGATATATATGCCTTCGTATATGTTTAGATTGGCAGTAAAGTAACCACCCGAAGGGTAGATCACATGCGACTGGTTTGTTGTATATGTAAACGTACCGTTGCCTGATTTACCGGTAAATTTAGTTCCCGAAGGAATCGAGAGCACCGAAAGACCAGTCTGAGGAAAACGCACGTTGATTTGCGCTTCAGATGACTTGGCTGATCTTGGTATGTAGTTTAGTTCTTTGGCTCTTGAGATAACGCTGTTACGCAGCTGCGCCGAGTCTAGGAACATCTCAGATACAGCCATGTTCATATAAAATGCATTCAGGTGTGTATTGTATGTTAGGATGTCAAGCAACACAGACATATTAGAACCATTGAAATCGTAGTCAGCGAATTGCTTCTGTGTTTTCAGATACGTTTTCAAACTTGCTTTTAGACTATCGAAGTCTAGATTTACCAGACTGATTGAGTTATTTGTCATTAACGTACTCTTCTTAGGAACAGGTTTACACTTTGCACTTGCATACTATTTATTATTGAAAAAATGATATTGATAGCGACACGGTCCTCTTCTGAGAAAGAAGTAACACGCACTTCAATCAGATTGACTCTTGGTTCATGAAAACGAATAGCGTTTCCTATAGCGAATCTAAGATTTTCTTCCATAATGACATCGTTAGGCTCGAATAAAGAAGCATACACATCCGAACCAATATTAGGCTGGAATGGTCTTTCGCCTAGATTGGTTAGAATGATGTTCTTTAGTGCCTGCTTGATTGATTGCTCGTTCTTTACACGACCAAGATCTTTGGTGATTGGATGTGGAGTTAGACCGTCAAGGAAGTCCGAGAACAGATCCGGAGTTACTTTTGTTTGGGTAAAATGATCTGATCTTGTTGACATTTGATTATCCTGCAGATATATCTGAAACTGAAGAAGATGCTGAGTGACCGCAAGATGCAGAGTCTCCAGATCTGACTACACCCTTTCCATTAACAAATACTTTGCTCGATCCACCAACCATTACAGCGCTGTTGTGTGGAGTTTTACCGTGGGGAGTTACTGAATCGCCAATCAGCGCTATTTTCTTGCCATGCGCAAAAACATTGGAAGAACTTGCTATAATAGAACCACCAGCATTATCCCCATATACACATATACCAGCCATGTATTATCCTTATGGGTTAAGATTGAGCGGATTACCGACGATCTTGGTTTGACCGAAAGATTCAATCACAGTCTGACCGGTAGATAGAATATCTATGTTAGATCCTTGAATCTCAGTCTTATCTTGAGATGTCGACAGAACTCTACCTTGAGAATCGATAGTCACATCGCCACTGATTGTCTTTAGTGTAATCGTCTCGGCTTCGACCTCAAAATTCTTACACTTGATTCGTATGTTACCACTACTAATGATTTCAATATTACCACTAGAAGTTACAGACCAATCATCGTTTAGTATTTCGGTCTTTACGCCGTTGATATGCGTTACTGAATCTGTTCCAACACTTTTGTATTCTGCTCCAGCAATACCTACTGTTTCATCGCCACCGATTGATTCATATTTATCACCAACAATAGTCTGTGATAAAACACTACCAACGCCGACGACATACTCGCCACCCGCAGCCATGTATCGGTTACCAGCGGTCTCTTCTTTGACAGAACCATCAACATTGACATTCATTACGCCTTTTACTTTTACATCGTAATGACCATCAATAGTAGTGCTGAAACCATCGCACATATAGTAATATGCTTTACCAACTGAATTGACCACGGTTCTTCCGTCTTTATCAATTTCGGCGTAGCTACCTTTAGTATGAGCGATTCGCAGACTTTCTTTATCCGGAGTGTCATTGATATGAATCTCATGACCGCTGCGTGTAATCGTTGATTGATTATACGGGTATTCGGCTTCGAATGTAGATTCCGGATGGCGTCTGTTATTTGCGTCTGACATAATATATCCTTATGTTACATTCAAACCGGTACGCATGTTTTGGCGTTGCCTTGCCAATACTCCTTGCGAACGCATGAAATTGTTTACTGGCTGTGTTGTGCTACTCGACGTATACGTAGCCTGACTTATGTTAGTTTGAAATACAGAGCGAATGCCTGAAACAACAGTTGGTATCAAAGCAGCTACAACTCCAGCCATTTGAGCTCCACCAGCACCAGCACCTAATACTTTAGACATACCAAATGCCTGCGTAAAGTTAAGGCTACCAGAGACTGCCTTCGATAATGTATCAAATGACAGAGGCTGCCCACTCAGTAATGTATTACCAATAGTAGATGTGAAATGATTCTGGGCTGCAAAGGTAGTATGTTCCTGCGCGCTCGCGTAGTTCGGCTCTCCATTTCTTGGAGTGTAAACAGAAGGATTAGTTCCGTTCGGATCTTTCCATTCAATGAATCCAGGATACGGATCATTGTCAACTGTATAATATTGCTGAATGTATCCGTCAGGTGGAGTAGATAATGTATAGGTCGCGCTTGGTTTTGCTGATGTTGCTGTAGCTACAGAGATTGCAGGAGGCGCAGGAACTGACGCAATCAATGAATTGAGCTGGGAATTTGTGGCGTTAGTTATAGCAGCACCAGCTGCAGTTACTGCTCCCGTGGCAGTGTTTATAACTGTATTGATACCACCGGTTATTGCTCCAACAGCTGTATTCAATCCACCAATAACAGAAGCCATTGCGTAGTTAGCTGTATCAAATACTCCCTGATTGATAAGATTTACACCACATACTCGAATATTCAATGCGTTTATAAGTTTCTGAACTTCCTGTACTTTAGAGACAGCAGCATTCAGCATACCGAGAAGCTTGAACAAACCAATCTTTTGGGCAAGTTTCAGTAGAGCGTTTTTGATCGCCTGAATTGCTGTATTTACAATTCCCGAAACAATACCGGCGACCGTGCTTCCTAGGAAACTTATTATTGAACTGATCGAAATAAGGTTGTTGTTCAAACAAGGAAGCGAGGCGAGCGTACCAAGAGGATCAACAGCGTTTACAATATCAAGAACGTTCATACTGCTGTTTTTATTATACGAAGCAGTAGTCGGTAGAGTTGGATTAGCCATTTTTGACTCTACAAGGCTAGTCAAAACTCCGCCAGTTGTGTTACTGACTGCTATGATATCAGTCTGACCCGAATCGATATCCGAAATACTTACTCTGTTTTCATTCAGTGATGTGTACGGATTGTTTGGATTACCTTGGCTTCCAGGAGGTATACTTCCGGTCGCTGTATCGATCGTCGGAGCGCCACCAGTTGTCTGACCCTCTACCGGATCTCCTGCTCTCCCGACAGCACCAAGAATAATAGGAAGCTGATGATCGGCATCAGCCCATTGCCCAAATACTCTAGATCCAACCACAAGACCAACAGGAGCAGTTCCCATACGACCATTAGCGGCTGAGGTTACAGGCTGAACAACCTGCGCCCAGGGTAAAGCATCATCAGGTATGTTCGTTTTATCGTCGTGTCTACCGTAGATTCTAACTTTGACTCTACCTGATTGATGCGGGTCGTGGACGCTAACTACTTCAGCAATGAAAATAGCCGATACCTGCCCAAAATTACGATCTGTCATGCGCCTTCCTCAAATCTACCCTTCAATGCTTCAATGATGCAAGTATATCTAGGTCTCTCCTGAACCAAACCAATCTTATGATGGATTCTAGAAATCAAAAACTTCCCAGACATCAGAGGATCTTCTTTCATATTATTAGTCGTCGCTGATCTGTTTGGTAGCGCACAATTGATTGTCACTCCAGCAGTCAGCTGAGTGTCGCCAGGAACTCTTATCTTCAATGCATTTTGTAATAATTGAGCTATGTATGCCTGGAAGTCAGCAGTTGATTCTGGGATGTGAGTAACCGCTCTTTGTGATATATCGATAGGAATCAGTGATTGCGGTGGGATTCTAGCATTGAAATAACGATTTATGAATCCGGATGAAACATCAGTTCCTTTTCCGCCATCTTTGTAGCTAGTATCAGAAGTTTGAACATCCTTCGTTTCAAACTGCCAGGTAGTAAAGTTAAAAGACGTTACTCTTCTTGGTCCACCAAACGTGATACGATCAATAGAAGAAAGCTGTTGCGGAATAGAAAATGCCAGAATGTTATTGTCTTGTTCGTTGCTCAGCGAGTTGATATTGATAGCGCCAGACTGCTTGAACTCTTTTACAGGCTCGGTCGCAAATCTAGACTCAATCGTGCAGAACCTCAGTAGCTGCTCTTCATTTTCTCTTGTTTCAAAAAATACATATGAAGAGGAACGATTCTCTTCTGTAGAAACCGATCTAGCTCTGATCATTTTGATTGCTTCGAATGGACTCTTGTGAGGAACTAGAACGTTCTGATTACCTCTGGTCTCTTCGACCTCAATTCTTTTTTTAGTAAACAGATATCGATCACATATGTCTTTGACCATATTCGAACAAAGATCATCATAGCTTTTTTGAACATAATTAGTCTTGGCGTACATTGCTTCTTCTGAAACACACTTCAAAACATATGTTTTCGCTCTCTGGCTATCCAGCTGTTGCTGGTCGCCGATCTCATATAGAGCAAACGTGTAGTTGGCTTCTTTGAGGTTTGGACTTTTGAATGTGAATGTGCAAGTCTCGTCGCCAAGCAATCTTAGATTACCAATAATGTCCTGCGTATCCAGAACCGTGATGTCACACACTACTCCAGGAGTAAAAATACTCTCGTAGATAGATGCAGACACAAACGATCTGGTTAGATTGAGACTTCCGCGCTGAGAAGTTACAATCAAATTTGATACTAGGACATCGCCAATAGACAAACTATTTGACATATTACCTCAATAGAGTTTTCAGTTCTTTGGCGAGCTTACCGGAATAATCGCTCTTCAGAACTTGAATGGTTTTGTTTCTCTCGTTGATCTCATTTTCGTAATCGTAGAGGTAAACGGGATCCCAGTAATTCAGTTCCTCTGCTGGTATATTGCTGACAAGAAGTGTAGCTGCTGTATAGTTTTTGCTCTCTGCGCTTTCTCTACCAACAACTGACATCGTATTGATACCAACGTCTTCGGTTACAATACCTGAAGTATGATGTATCGTGAGAGATGTTGTTGACTTGCCACAAACCTGACCACTACCGATTAAAGTTGAATTGCGGTACACGTTTACGATCTCATCAGTTATATAGTCTGAACCATCTACATTGTAACTAACAACATTATTGGTTGATCTCTTCCAGTCAATTGGTTTTCTCTTATAACCAAGAGGAGTAGTCGACTGGTATACATCTCCATATATGGGCTCGTAGAACTTCTTCAACGTTTGAGTGATCGTTTCGAACTGCGAAACGGAGATAGAATCCGGGTATGAATACCAGTTGTTCCTGTAGTATTTGATCTTGGTTACTGAATTAACGTATGAACCATATTTCTTTACTATGAAGTCTTGGAAAGTTGTCTGATCCATATACCAATCATAATAAGGATCGACGATCTTGTTCGTTAGATGTAGAATCCAGCCCATATACTCATCGTTGTAATAACGATCAGCAATGTTGTCAGCTCTTTCGCCCTCTCCAATATCATATGCGTAGTATAGCACAGGACTGCTGTAAACAGCATTTAGAACAACTGCACGCTCTGTGATGTTACGAACGTAGTTGTTCGCGTATTGGATTATTGGGAATTTTTCGAAGTACTTCTCAGCCATTTACGGAATCCTTATCCTAATTAGGATTTTCTCCGGGTGTAACCCCTGTTAACAATCTAGCATTACGAGCTATAGCAGCAATATCGTCGAAAGCATTACCTTCAAAATCATTATTAGTCCAATATTCGATTTCTTGCATCTGAATGCTAAACGTTACAGCAGTCGGAGCTTGAGAACGTTTGAAAAATGACGGACCGGATCCAGCAGCGTAATTAACATCTACACTTTCAACAATACAAGGTTTGAATCTGTAAAGGAATTCGCTAGAAGGAAACAAACTTATAATAACTCTACTTGGGAAAGAGAAAAACAACCCATTGCCTTCAGAGACACCTGGGGAAGCGTGAAATTGAAATGTTCTAACCAAATCTCTGATTATACCAGATTCTTGTTCATCTCTTGGCATAAGTTTCCAGGAAAAACTGTGTTTCTTGAAATTGGGATTTTTGAATAGAACTGTCTGATAAGGATTTACAGCTATTCCAGAATAAGCAGATGCTGCAGCTACAACTTGTGGTACTTGTCTTTGAACAGCTTCGATTGTAGCACCCTGTGCGGCAGATAAACCAGTCTCAAGCGCTTTTCCTAATCCTTCTTCAAGTCTAGAACCACCTGTAGCAGATGAACTTGTTCCAACAGCCGATTCCAAAGCAGCGCCGACAGCAGGTCCAAGAGATTCTGTTGCGTAAGAAACGCTCAAATTGTCTTTCAAATTACTAGGTAAAGGTAAACGAACAGTTCCAGTAGACCTTAAAAACGGAGAATCATTGATTGATCTTTTTTTGTATTCTTGAAAACTGAAAGAAACATAAAAATCTCTATTGTTCTGAACGAGATCTCTAGGGAAAATAAGACCTTGCTGAAATTGAGCAGCCATTCCAGCTCTTCTGTTATACAGTTTAACAGCATCCGCAGTTGTATAAACTGCTATTGCAGCAGCTGCTAAACCCTGAGCAGCTGCTATTCTGTTTGCTGTTATTCCAACTCTTGCAGCTACATCCGCTAAATTCGTTGGTGTATTTCTTGGTTGGTTTCCTGTTCCCGACATTCCTAGTTTACCTTTGATAAATACTGGTTGCTTCTATTTATAATGAAATTGAGAAGATGGCAAAGTACACACAAGGCTATTTCAAACCAAGAAACCCGAAAAAATACAAAGGCGACCCAACCAATATCGTGTATCGATCTAGTTGGGAGCTTCGCTTGATGACTCATTTTGATCAGCATCAGGATGTCGTATGGTGGAAGTCAGAAGAGACAATCATACCTTATCGTTCACCAGTCGATGGAAAAATGCATCGATATTTCCCGGATTTTCTTATAAATACAAAGAACAGACAGGGATTGAGCGAGACGATGCTGATCGAAGTCAAACCGAAAGCGCAGACAGTCGAGCCTAAGAAAAAATCAACGGTGACGAAGCGATACCTGAATGAAGTCTTTACATGGGGAGTTAACTCCGCCAAGTGGGCAGCTGCTGAAGAATATTGTAAAGACAAAGGCTGGAACTTCGTCATCATGACAGAGAAAGAAATCTACGGTAAATGACCGCATACATTTTTCAACAACTATCGCAGCGCGGCAAAGCAGAAGGTATAGACAGGTCTGATGTAGAAGAAGCGCGCGAATGGTTTAGACAGGCTGCGCTGGATGTTCGCACCGTCAACCGTCGCCGAATGATGAATGACAAAAAGAACATCAAGACTGTTCTGGATCAGAAGTCTATTGGCAAAATGTATACGTTCTTCTACGATCCAAAACACAAACAGACACTTCCTTACTACGATTTGTTTCCACTGATTTTTCTTGTTGATTTCAAAGACAACGGATTTTTAGGAATCAATCTACATTATCTCCCGCCTGTATTGCGCGCGAAACTTATGGATGCTCTGTATCAGATCGTAAACAATACCAAGCATAACGATACAACAAAGTTGAAGATCTCTTATCAAGTCTTGGCTTCCGCATCTAAATATCGTTGGTTCAAGCCATGTCTGAAACATTATCTTTGGGATCATGTCGCGAGTAACTACCTAAATATTGAACCTACCAACTGGGATTCCGCGCTGATGCTACCGACAGAACAATTTAGAAAAGCGACCAAGGAAAAAGTCTGGCGCGAGTCGAGAGAGATGATCTAATGTTCAACATCGCAAGATTTTCGGCTCACATAAATAATAGTGGAACTGTCCAAACTAACAAGTTCATTGTAAGAATCCCACCGCCCATAATTTTGCAAAATGGGTTCGAAGTGGTACAAAGATCAATCGAATACAGAGCGAACTCAGTAAAAGTTCCCGGAGTCGATCTAGACACTCAAAACGTTTCGCGTTATGGTGTGGGTCCATCACAGAAATTCCCAACCAATGTAAACTTCACGGACGTTGATATCAACTTCCTCGATAACAATAACAATGCTTTTTGGAAATACTTTGCGAAATGGATGAATGGGATATTTGACTATACTGGGGTGAGTGGAGGAAGTCAGCCTAGCTATAAAGTTGAATACAAACAGTACTATCAGACAGATATTCAAATATTTGTTTTTGATAATGCTGGTCGTCAAACCAACGCTATCATTTTGAAAGAAGCTTTTCCGATTTCGTTGAGTGATGTTAGTTTGTCTTGGAGCGAAAATAATCGCCTGTATGAATTCAGTGTAAGATTTTCATTCAAAGAATGGTTTTACAGTGGTTACGACATGGGTGTATATGAATCTGGTGCAACTATAGGTCCTGGTCAAACAGCACAAGTAGTTCCGCAAAGAACTGAATCGCCTAGACCACCAACAGGTGTCAATCAAGCAGTTGGAAATGAAGGTTTTATTGGTCTAAATGGCGAAGTATCACCGACACCAGTATTCCAAACAGGATCATAAACATTAACAATGGAGATACATTATGCCACTACCTAAAATCAAACACCCAATTTACGAATTTCATATTCCATCATCTGGTTTCGATCGTAAGAAAGTAGAACCTTTCCGCCCGTTCCTAGTCAAGGAAGAGAAGCTTCTGTTGATGGCTAAGGCATCGGAAGATTCAGGTGACATGCTCAGAGCAATCAAGCAAGTCGTAAACAACTGCGCTATCAATGATTCATTTGATGTTGATAAGCTGGCTATTTTCGATCTAGAGTATCTCTTCATTCAGCTGAGATCTGTGTCTGTCAATAACGTCGTGAAGGTTTCTTACCGAGACAACGAAGATCAAGAGCTATACAATTTTGAAATTGATCTGAAAGAAATCGAAGTCAAGTTCCCGGAAAAGGTTGAGAGGGTCGTAAAGATCACCGACGACATGGGAATTCAGATGCGTTATCCGCCAGCATCTTTGTTTGATGACAAAGAGTTTTTGAAATCAGGCGACGATGCATTTTACGAATTGATTGTTCGTTGTATCGATAAGATCTACGACGGTGACGATATCTTCGATCCATCAGACTACACCAAGAAAGAAATAGAACAATTCCTTGACGATGTCGGTGTTGATGTTTTTCAAAAGATACAAGACTTTATGTCCAATGTTCCCAAGTTGTATTACAAGATCGAATACAAAAACAAGAATGGAAACAATAGGGTGATTGAGCTAACAACGCTCTCAGATTTTTTTACGTTGGATTGAACCATAATACTCTAGAGAATTACTACGTTTCCATATTCTCGCTGGTTCAACACCATAAATATTCTGTTGCAGATATTGAAAATCTTTATCCTTTCGAACGTGACATCTTTGTTGAAATGCTCCTGCAATATCTAAAAGAGCTTGAAGAGCACAGGAGAAAAAATGCCTAGATTTGCAACACCGGATCCGGATGACGACAATAGTTTCCCAAGACCTGCGCAGGATGAAGTGAGAGCGATCAATAACTCATCTCGAATTCCTGTGGGTACTTTTGGTTCATCTCAAACGCAGATGAACCCAGCAGTCGGTCTGGCTCAGGCTGAGATCGATGCTATGATAGCAAAAGATCAGATAGCAAAACAAAACGATCACTGGGCTAAAACATATTGGCGTCCGGCGATGGGTTGGCTGTATATGGCTATCTGCGCATTTGATTTTATAATATTTCCGCTTCTCTCTATTATCCTACCGATATTCAGAAATGTTGTTGGTGTGGATTTCCCATACACAACCTGGCAGCCTTTGACTTTGTCTAGTGGTGGTTTGATTCATATGGCATTCGGCGCTATTCTTGGTGTAGCTGCTTGGACACGCGGTCAAGAAAAGATTGCAGGTAGATCGTAATGGCAAAAAGAGCTCTACCGGCAGCAAATAGAGTAACATCAATTGCTAGTGGAGCTGCGCGTGCAGCAACGAGACTTGGGTCTGCTGCGTTCAATAAAATGTTTCCTACGCTTGGTAGGATTCTAAATAAAAGTTCTGGTTCTAAAACTGACAGAGAAGAGTACGATTCTAAAAGAACTAGAACATCGTTGAATGCTTCGTTCAGCAAAAACAACGATACATTCAATGCGATTATTGACGCGCAAAGTAAACAAAATCAATTACTAGAACAGATTCTGTCTGGTCTGAAAAGATCATCTAATCCTCAGTCAGCTTCATTATTGCCTGGGCTGTTGGGTGGTGGAGAAAACGACGGACCGAATATTCCTGATCTACCTGGATTAGATAGACCAGAACGCCGTCAAAAACCAACAGCAAGAACTAGATCTCCTAGATCTCGCTGGTCTAGATTTATGAGATTTCTACGTAGAAGAGCGCCTGCGATATTCGCCAGAATAGGAGCTAGATTAGCTACGAGTGCGGGGTTAGCTACGGTTCCTATTGCTGGTTGGCTTGTCGCAGCAGTTACTATCGGTCTCGCTGTTTCGGATGTTTATGCTCTGTATCAACTTTGGCAAGAGTTTAATTCTTTACCTGAAAACGAACAAGACGACGATGAAGATGAAGATCAAACTCCAGCGCCACCTCCACCGAGCCCAGAAGAACTGGCAACTGCTGAGCGTCAGCAAGAAGCTACTAGAGAAAATCTTGGCGACGTTAGCCAGATGGGTGATACACAAAATGTCACTCCATCAGAACAACCTGTACTCGATGCGCAAAGACAACGTTCTGAGGAAAGAAGAGAGCAGGCTGGTCTTACGGAAAATCTAGAAGATCCCGAAAGACAAAGAATAATGGAAAGGCTAGCTCGAGCGAGAGAGTTAGCAAACAGACCAGGTCAAAATGGCGTTGCTGCGCGAAATTCTATTCCTAGAATAGAAGCAGAATTAGAAAGACACAACGCAAGAAATCCTATTTCCCAGGAAGACGCGTCTAGAATTCAACAACCATCGGCTCCAGTAACAGTAAATCAACCAGCAGCACCAACGAATCCGCCGGTTGTAGCAGCTCCACCTGCATCTGTAGCAGCTCCAGGATTATCTGAACCGTCAGCTACGCCAGCAACAAAAGAACCAGTTGTAGTACCAGCACCAGCATCGCCAGCTGCAACACCGGTAGCAGCAGAGCCACCAACCAAACCACCAGCTCCAGCTGCTCCAGCAACAACTGAACTACCAGCTGCGAAACCAGTAGTAGAGCCTCCACCTGCACCAGAGACAACATCTCAACCAGCTGCAGTGCCGGTAGTAACACAACCAATAACTCCAGCTGCCGAGCCAGCAGTAAAAGCCCCATCGACTGCAACTCCAGTAGTAACTCCACCTGTTACACCATCAGCTCCAGCTGGTCCGCGCGAAACGCCAACAGAAATACAAACAGAATATGAGACGGACGAAGAAGAAGTTCCAATGATGGAACTTGAAGTCTCAGCTGATAGAGAAACTGGTGCGCAATCGTCAAGATGGAATGTATTAGAAAAAAATGCTGGCAAACCATCGAAGCAAGCCGAGCTTCCTGAGGCATTCAATGCTATAAGACTTGAGGGTAACACTCTTATCTATGATTTTGATAAAATTCGTTACGAAGCGGGTCTTATCAAGTTTGAAGGCGAAGGTGCTACGTCAAAACCAGCTGCTTCTCCTGTAAATAGACCAAGCCCATCCGGAGCTCCACCACCACCTCCGCCTCCCGCGAGCGTGAATAGAGCGCCACCTGCTGGTTCTTCTGGAACTGACGCAACTCCAATCAGCGCAGGTCCTGCGTCTGCAACTACTGGTGGCGGTAATGCAACTGGAACCGACACCGCTTCGATAAGTGCAGGTCCAGCTTCGGCTCCTACTGGTGGAGGAAACGCTACAGGTACTGACACTGCACCAATCAGTGCAGGTCCAGCTTCTGCTCCTACAGGCGGAGGCAATGCGACTCGTGTAAATGCTCCTTCTGTAACATCAACCGGAGGAGCAACTCCATCATTCTCTGGTGGCGATCAGCAGGCTATGGAAATGATAAAGAGACATGAAGGAAAAAGAAACGCTCCATACAGAGATAGTCTGGGATTATGGACAGTCGGCTACGGTCACCTGATAGGAGACGGTAGATCGCTACCAGCTGAATGGAACAGAACGTTCTCAGATCAAGAAATAGATGCCTTGTTTGCACAAGATTATGCGAAACACAAACAGGCTGCCGAGAGAATACCTGGTTTTGAAAAGGCAAACGACACAGGAAAAGCTGCTATCATCGATCTAACATTCAACATGGGTCCCGCATGGTTTAGAAGATTTCCGAACGCATCGGCTGCTTTGGCAAGAGGTGATTTTGAAACGTTCGCGAATGAAATGCAAAACTCTCTTTGGTTCCGACAGGTTGGTAGAAGAGGTCCAACGATCGTAGCTATGCTTAGAGCTGGTAGTAGTGGAGGAGCACAAACAGCTGCAACACAAACGCCAGCTGCACCTTCTTCAGGAGGTAGCGTTGCTCAGGCATCGACAGAAAGAGTTACAGCTGGTAGAGAACAAACTATGAGCTCGCAACGTATGGTTTCTAACTTCAATCAACAATCGACTCAGAGAGAACAAACAGGTAAGCCCTCGCAAACATCTGTTTCCCAGAACGTCGGCGAAATTCCTCTGAGAGTAAGAATGCTTTCTACATTCAATCAACTAGCGCAGGCGTCATAAAATGGCAAATACAAGTAATATGTCCTCGGAAACTGCAAGAAGAATGGCAATGGGTTTGTCTCCTTCTACCTTTAGAAGAGAAAGTGGCAAGGTTACAGAAAACGATATTCAAGAATTTCTCGCAGAGACCAGAGCTATGGTTTCAAAAAGAATGTCTGCCGACGAAGTCGAAGATTTTATGTACGATTTCGAAAAAAGAACACGTGCAGAAAATCCAATCAAACAACCTGTAAAGAAACCAAAAAGAGGTAGAAAAAAACTACCAACCAAACCAAAAATCGATTTGGGTGATTCGGTTGTTATTGTCGATAAAAACGAAAATGTTAGCACTGTTGTTCCTGCAGAAGCAAAACCTCAGGGAAACGTTCCGTTAGAGGCTAAGACGCAAGAACGTCAAAGCGATCGTCAAAGTTTCAAAGGAATGGCGAAATCTGGAGTTCTAGGTTTAGGTTCTGCAGCATTCAATAAAATGTTTCCGACTCTCGGTAAAGGATTGGATACTCTAAAAAGCAGATTAGAAAAACAAGAGAAAAACACAGCAGACAACAACACTGCGAACAAATCTTATTCGCGTCAAGTCGAACGTTCTTCGATTTTCCTCAATACTATGTCGGAAAATCTGAATAAAACAAACGACATATTACAACAGATATTGGCTGTTGTAAACAGAAATGCAACGAATAATCAAGTGCCTGCTGCAGCTGGTGGTTTGGGAGGGATCCCTAACATCGATTTACCAGATGGAAACAGAGGTGGGTCGCAACAGAGAAGAACCCAAACCGTACCAGATACTTCTCCTCGCGCAAAACCTAGAATGAGTCTCGGTAGAGCAGGTATGTTTGGCGGAATTGCTGCAGGCGTAGCTGGTTTGGGAGCTTGGGCATATAGTGCTTTCAGTGGTCGTGGAGAAGACAATGCACAACCAGAACCTCCGCAAGCTGCGCAACCAGTACCACAGGATGCACCACCAGCATCAAAACCAACCCCGCAGGCTACACCGTCAGTATCTCAGTCACCACCTGCAGCTGCTCCCGGAACAGAATACGATATCACAACTGGAGCTCCGATTGGCGCACCAGCTGCTAGAGTGCAAACACCACCACAAGCTGCCACACCAGCAGCTACACCAACGCCAGCTACGACCGAATTGACTCCGAGACAAAGAGGTATGGTCGATAGATTTTTGAGAAGTAAACAACTACAGGAAGATCAAACCGCTAGGGAACTTGCAGAAAATATTGTTACAAGAATAAGACAAACTAACAGTTTAAGCTTAGATGAGCGTAGTTTAGACAGCAATTATACGAGAATAAGAATTGGTCAATCGCCCATAGGTATGTTGATCGCACACCAACCCGTAATACCTGGTCAAATATTCACTAGCAATCAAATGCGCGCTATTGGAGATGGTATTATGATGAACGGCAGGCAACATTATCCAGCCGTTGTTTTAGAACAATACGATAGACAAAAAAACGGAAACGCTACGCCAGAACCAGCAGCTGCGCCAGCACCGGATAGCGCGACTACAGCGCAACCTTCAACGAATGAAGTAGCTGCATCAGAATCTAGACCTGGTATTAGAATAGGTAGAGAAATAGGTGAATCTTCAAGAGTAGCTGCCCCACCACCAACTGCTACAACACCAGCGCCAGTAGTACCACCAGCTGGAAACGAGACAGAAGATCAAATATACAACAGACTACTACAAGAGCAACCGGAAAACTTCAGAAACAATATTGATGTTCAGAACGATGCTAGAGCTGAAGCAAGGCTGAGAGCTAGAGCGAGACAAGCTTCACAAACAGCCACTCCAGTTTCAGCACCACCAGGACCGGTTACAGAACAAACAGCAACTCCTGAAGCTTCTGGTGCTGTAAACCCTATGACTGATCCGAGTGGATTCAACGCACGTATTCTGAATGTTCGAGCTCAAGAGATATTATTCAAAGCTGATAAGTTTGAATATTCAGAAGGGTTTCAGTTAGCTACTGGTTCGCCAACTCCTACTCCTGGTCCTGCTGCCGGTGCTGAAGGACCTTCCTCCGCTGGCGGTGCAACTCCTGGTCCTACTCCAGCAGCGACTACAGGTATGGCTAGTGCAGCTTCACCAGCAGGTGTACCTGGAGTTACACAAATCGGATCAGCCAATATCACTGGTCTTGATTTCGCAGCTGGCGTTGATCAGAGAATCAACCCTGGTATCGCAGATAAGACGAAAGAAATCCAATCTGCTTTCGGTAAGAAGCTAACCGTGACGAGCGGATTCAGAGACCCAGCTAGAAATGCCAGAGTCGGTGGTGCAGGTGGTTCAAAACATCTGACCGCTGATGCTGTCGACGTTCAGTTTCCTGGTAACCAACAGGAAACCATTGATCTTATCAAGGTGGCTTCCGAAAAAGGTGCTGGTGGTATCGGCGTATACAGACCTGGTTTCTTGCATATAGATACCGGAGCAAAACGCGTATGGGGTCCGGATTATAAAGCAACGAGCATACCTGATTGGGCTAAACCCGCTCTTGATGAACATATGGGTAAACCTGCCTCTAAAGCAGGAGGTGGAGCGGCTGCGGGTGGAGGGGAAACTGCAAGCCCAATGCCAGGCGGTCAGCAACAAGCCGCAGCTGGAGCAGCATCTCCTTCAGCGCCAGCGGCAACTCCAGAGCCTTCAATGCCTTCTTCTGGAGCGGCAATGTCTTCGGCTTCTGTTGCTGATGAAACAGCTTCCAGACCAAGCGCAGGACCAACAGCACCACCACCTGATACAACAGCACCTATAACCGCAGCGCCACAGAGTCCGAGCCTACCAGGCATTGATCCTAATAATCCAGGATCTGTTGAACCTGCGGATGCTGGAATACGTTACTCAAGATTGTTCAACATCGCGGCATAAAAAAAGACGCCGAACAACTACTTTCGAAAAAAGTAGCCGAACGGCGTCTTCCCCTGGCAGGACTCTAGAGTTTAGGTAGCGAGCTTCTTCAGCTTTGCAAAGAATGCCGTATCATCATCGTCATCATCGGATGTTGAAGGAGCAGCTGCTGTGCGCTCCTGCTTAGGAGCCTGCCAAGGCAGATCGTCCTCATCTTCAGCAGGCTTACGAGATGCCGCTGCCGCCCGAGCAGCCGAAGGAGCTACGCTCCCATTATCATTCAGACCCAGAACCTTATTCAGCTTCGCCTTCAGTTCCTCATAGGTCTTGAAGTTAGAAGGAGCAAGGAAAGCCTGCAGCGAGTGTTCTTGCTTCCAAACCGACTCCATCTTATCGTCGTCTTCAAAGAGTGGTTCTGCCGAAGAGAATTCTGACTTATCGTAGTTGCGATAACCATCAACGTTACGAATCTTCAGCTTGAAGTTTGCACCAGTCCAAAGATCGAACGGGTTCATCGGCTTCTCATCCGCATACTGCGGGTTCATAGCATCGTTCAGCTTGTCGTAGATCTTCTTACCGAACTTGAACAGAAACACCTTACCGTTATTTTCCGGATTAGCCTGATCCTGAATGATGTAGACATTGGCAATATAATTCATCTTACGCTTCTGAGCACGAGCCTGTTTACGACTCGCGGACTCATCATCGCTGGACATATTCCAAAGAACGCTGTTCATCTCTGCAACAGGGTCGGTCTTACCGATAGTTGTCAGGCAGTTTTCGATATACCAGCTTCCGGTCGGACCCTTGAAGCCATGCTCGAACATCCGAATGAACGGAACTTCTTCCTCGCCAGGAGCGGGAAGGAAACGAATAACGGCATAACCGTTACCAGCCTTATCGACGTTAGGATACCAGAAGCGAGTGTCCTTGCCGCCATCGTTTTGTTGATTCAGCTTTGCCAGTTCTGCTGTCAGCTTCTCAAGAGACTGACCGCCACGCTGAGCCTTGAGTTTTGCAAAATCCATATGTATTCTCCGTATGTTTTGTGTATTTGTATAATCGTATGTCTTGTGTAGGAGTTTCCTCCAACACTATTTATACTACGCCTTTTCAACGAAAAAGTCAAGCACTATTTTGTTGACCTTTTCTTTGTCGTAATTAACGAATGGCGTGTATTTCTTGATCAGCTGACCGATCTCTTGCCAGATGACATCTTCTTTTAGCTGTTTGTTCCAATACCTATAACACCCTACAAGATCCGTTAGGATACAGGCTGTTTCGATATTGATTTCGCCACCAAGATACAAAACCAAAAGATGACTTAACTGGCGATCTTCGATAGCAAAATTACGATCAAAAGGAAACTGTAGTTTGCTCAAATCTTTTTGTAACAGACAAGTCAAACTCTCTTTTCGTTTTAACCAATCCTGATAGGTTTTTTCTGCCCCATCGGAATATGCTATGTCGCGTATCCAAGTCTTCGGATACTTGACAAAATTAGCAAGCATGAAACCATGCGGGTCTCTATGCTTGGCAACCTTCTCGAAAAAGAATTTATCTTTGCGCTTACTGAAAGAATTTTCAGCATCTCCTCTAACCTTACCGTAGTATTTGAAATAATCATAAGAGGAGCTGTTGAAATGTCTACGTAGAGCCATGTAGTCTTGGTATACCTCTGACGGAGTCATATTCAGATTGGCAGCTTTGCTGTCTTCTTAAGGATGTTGAGGTTTTCTGCTTCAATCTGAATCATAGACTTCATCATAGGATCCTTCTTGATTAGAGTTGCAGCAAACTCAACTTCGACGTTGTTGATGTCACACCAATGAACAACAGCGTCGATGTATTCCATGTTATTTTCATTACAAAGTTTTCTTACGTCTGAAGAGAATGTTAGACACTTGGCTGGGATTTCTTTATCTGTTAATTCTAGCTCAATCATTTTCAATCCCATAGAGATTCATAATACTTGGCAAACAGACGCAGACCGTTTCTCATACGCTCTTTATGTTTTTCAAGACCCTTATGGTCGATTTTAAATGTATCGTTCGGACCATTGACCAGCTTGTCATCAATGATTTTAAAATCACTCATGCCAGAATAATAAGATTCTTGCCAATCCTCTCTGGCATGCTGCCTAAAAGCCCAGGTCATTTCACTGAGAACCCAAGCCCAACGAGCCTCTGCGTGAGCGTCCGTATGACCGCAATTCTTCTGTTCTTCAGACAATTCAGGAGCGGAGGTCGACTTGATGTTGTCGGGAACATCGTCGTCATCCACATAAGGATAACCCTGTTTGCTTTCCTGCAGCTTCTCAAGCATAGGAACCACGATCAACGCAAGAGTGTTATCCATGTTCCATACGTCGTAACCGTGAATATGAACGCAGATCTTACGCTGCCGTTTCTCGTAAATCCACTCGCAGAATTTACGAAACCATTTGACATCGTTAAGTTTCTCGCCCAGCTTCAAAACGAAATCTGAGTGAGGATCCTTCCAAAAGAAGATCTTCTGAACGATCTGATACGGACCAATCCAGTCTCTATACGGTCCGATGTTAATTTTCATTTGAATCTCCGGTCACATGAACGCGAGCCAGTTTCTGTTCGCGAGTCCAGTCAACAAGATAATCGTTCAGTTCGTCATGAACGCGGATAGCTTCTTCGTCATCGATTTCGCGAGAAGAAACAACCATTTCACCTAGATGCATCTGACCAAACTCATCAGCCTCTTGCATATGGACACTGTCTTCCGCCCATTCTTTTTTTTCAGTATCAACCACATACACCACGCGATACTGAGACAAAGCTTCAACTAGAAACTTAGCCATTACGATCTGTCTCCTTTTTCAATCATTGGCGTCGTGTGACGCAGCTCATATCTAAATCTGTACCATTCAAAACTGATACAATAACTTCGACGGTTCGCATATCTTCAAGACATGCCTCGACAGAATTCGATGTCAAGCTGATGTTCATGGGGCTGCCTCCCAGCATGAATGTTATAAGAAGCACTGTAAAAAATTCCATGATTTTCTCCTTTCGCGATAAGAATGGTAGTCCCACCCGGAATCGAACCGAGACCGCGCTCCAATCCAGAGCATACCCAGTGTATAAGGCTGGCGTTCTACCGTTAAACTATGGGACCAAACTAAAAATCAATTGTGGCAGGTGAGGTATCTCCATGCGATCCACAGAACCGATGGTTCCCATTCTCCTTTTACGGATGATCAGTCCGCTCTACTGTTCTCGAGACTTGCGTAGCCATACAGTAGACTTTACTTACCACAAACTTTTGGACCTGGTAGGACTTGAACCCACAACCAAACCGTTATGAGCGGTCCGCTCTAACCATTGAGCTACAGGTCCTCAATCGAAAGCGCCTTCCGCAGTTCTTCGTAATAGCTTTTCGTATTTTCTAAATCTAACGAACTGAAAAAGAACAACACTGCACCTAGGAAAAAGAGACTGAATGACGCAGCTAAGCCAAACACAAAATAACTCGCAGCTGCTACGATCAATATCGCGTAAATATGCAGTTTCAAATCTCCGATGAAGTTTTCGTAGTCTTCATTTTGCTTAATCGTTACAGCTATAACAGCTGCAGCAAAAGACTTAGCGAAGAAATACAAAAAAACGTTAACGAAAACAATCAGCAAGACCGAAAGCATTATCATCTCCGAAAAAATGGCGGACCTGGAGGGAATCGAACCCCCATCGTACAGCTTAGAAGGCTGATGCCTTATCCGTTAGACCACAGATCCATAAGTAATTATACCCTACTTCCGGGTAAAAGTCAATCGTTAATTTGGAACACCGAGAACCGAACACCTGGGTTTGATTCTGGCTTATACACACTGGCGTAAGACTCTTTACCACCACCGAGGCTGGGTAGAGTTACAACATAGCACTTTTCGATAGCTCTCCAGGGTGTCATTACGTTCTTGTAATAACCGTAGCAAGGTTCTAGTCCATCTCGGTCACCGTTCTTGTTCTTACGGTAGTCAGGGACTCGGACTCGATGTCCATCGATAATCGTGAAATCGTAGCTTGTCATTTATTTATACCTTCAACAGAATGGTGTTTTCGTTAACTCGATGCTGTAGCACGCAGGTCTTGAGCGAGGCTATCATCTTA